>Ga0307373_10000362_pt1 | contig 85937 bp, 77 predicted proteins | sample OX2MG_FD_202534 | JGI IMG/M metagenome (GOLD analysis project Ga0307373, IMG submission 202534) | Soil microbial communities from Risofladan, Vaasa, Finland - OX-2 | ecosystem: Environmental > Terrestrial > Soil > Coastal area > Acid sulfate soil | place: Finland: Risofladan, Vaasa | collected...
GTAGGCGACGCGGCCGGTCTCGTCGACGCCCAAGAAGCCGCCGCTCAAGCAATCGAGCACGCTGCGGTAATATCCCTCCACCATGGTTTTATTCTATCAAACGGCCGGCAGGCGGCGGCATTTAGACCGGCCCGCCGCAAGCCCTAATTTGCTATCGTAGGCCCAGTCGCGCGAGGAGCCCCCATGAAAAAAATTTTCGGAACCACGTTGTGCGCGGTTTTTCTGCTCGGCGCCGCCGGCGCCGGCCTCGCCTCGGCCCAGGCGCCCGCGGCGGCCAACGCCCAGGACGACGGCGTGGGAACGCTCGGCCTGGGCCTCGACTGGACCCACCGGGAGCTGGGCGGCGAGGCGAATGTGCAGGACCCCGGCAACGTGACGGCGCGCTACTGGTTTAACGACCGCTGGGGCTTGGACGTGGGCGCGGGCCTGGGCTTTCCCGTCATCTCCCACAACTCCATTTTCGCGGCGGACTTCGGCGTCGAGCCCATGTTCGCGCTCAAGCGCTCGGGACGCTCGGTGTTCTACGCCGACCTGCAGGCCCTGCCGTCAATCTCCTGGATTACGGGCGGCAAAGTCGGCAACACGGTCGTGGACAACGGCCAAAGCGGCAAGGCCTTCACGCTCTCGGTCTCGGTCGGCCTCGGGTTCGAGACGGCCCTGGCGGACTTTCCGCAGCTGCGCTGGTTCGCCCAGTTCAACCCCCTGAGCTACGAGCACTTCTCGCCCGCCCCCAGCGCCTACGCCACGAGCAGCTCAGCCTTCGGCTTCCTGGGCTCAAATACGATCCTGACCCTGGGCTTCCACTACCAGTTCTAGCGCCGGCGGCGCCGGACGCCGCGTCAGTTCCCGAAGGCGGAGTGCAGCTTGTCCTGGATGCTCTGGAAGATAGGGGCGCCGTAGTGGAGGGCCGCGGCGCCCGCGAAGCAGGTCACCGCCCCGACGGCCGCGGTTCCCGCCGCCGCGGGCGCGGCCACGGCGGCGACGACGAACCCGCCGCCCACGAGCACCGCGCCGCCCGCGATGACGTCCATGCGATCCTGGATATTGCCGTTGACCCACTTGTTGCGCAGCTTGTCGCCCAGGCCTGACACTTTCGAACGGATGCTGCCCGCGAGATTGCTCAAGGCTCCAGAGGCGCCCGCGCCGCTCACGGCGCCCGCGCCCAGCAACGGCACGTTGAGCGTCTTCTCGGAGAGCCCGGGCTTGACGGCGAGCGCCGTTCGGGCGGCCCGCCGAGCCAGAGGCCTGGCCGCCGCATGTCCCGCGGCCACGGCGCCCGGGCTGGGTTTGACCCCGAAAAAGGCGTTCAACTCGCTGAAGGCTTTTTGAACCTTGGGGTTCTTGGCGCCCTGCGCCTCTTGGGCCCGCAACGAAGGGCAGGCCAACATCGTCAGACACGCGGCAAACAAAAAAGAGCGGCGCATACCAGTCTCCTTGAAAATCAAAAATTTCCGTCTCACGACCCAATTATGAGGCGCGAACGCTCTAAAGTCAAGGGACTCGTTTCGAGACGTCTAAAATCCAACCGAAAAGGCTTTTTGTTAGAATAGTCCGCTCGAGGAAATCCCCAATGCCCGTCGCGACCGTCGCCCTCACGAAAAAAGACGCCCGAAACATCTCCCCGCGCGCGCTGCGGCGGGTCCGGCGCGCGATGGACCGAGACGGCGCGGTCGCGCTGAAAAATCTTTTTCCCTTGAGCCTCCTCAAGCGCCTGCGCCAAGACGTTGTGCGCCGCCACGAATCGGGCGAACTGCGCCGGCGAGGGCTTGTCCGCGACATCGGCGGCCGCTACGCCGCTCTTCTCCCCTTTTCGGGACCGTTCCTGGATCCGCGCTTCTACGCCAATGGGCGGCTGCAGGGCATGATGGCGGCGCTTTTGGGAAGCGACTACTGCATCGGCAGCTTGGAAGCCGTCGTCTCCCTGCCCGGATCGAGCCCGCAGCACCAGCACATCGACGGGCCCGTGCGCTTTGACCGCGTCGTTGGAAAGAGGAAAAAAGCCTTCGCGGGCGACCTCTCTGGCCTGCCGCCCTACGCGGTCACCCTATGCGTGCCTCTGTGCGACGTGGACGAGGACAACGGACCGACCGTGCTCTGGCCCGGCTCGCATAAGACCGCGCTTCTGGCCAAGCCCCCGAGCGAGGCCGCCGTCGCGCGCCGCTTTCGCGCCGCGGCGATGACCGGGAAGTTCGGGCAGGCGTTTCTCTTCGACTACCGCATTTTCCACCGCGGCACGCCGAATTTTTCCCGCGAGCCGCGGGCCATCTTGATGTTCGTGTTCACCCGCGGCTGGTACCGTGACCCCAACCTGGCCGAGGTCTACCCGAGCGTGGTCATCGCCAAGCGCGATTTGGCGAGGGTGCCCGAGAGCCGCCGCGGCCTTTTCCGGCTGGCCCCGGCCGCGCGCCGGGCGCTGTGGAAACAGGCTTAGAGAAGCAGCAGCGCGTGGACGGCCAAAAGGGCGCCTAGATAGGCCCCCGCGAGAATCAGCGGATACTGGATCAACGGTCCCGCGCTAGGGCTGGCGGCCAGGCGGTCGCCCGCGGCCACGCCGAGGGCGGCTCCGACGCCCAACGCGGCGGCGGCCACGATTCCCCCCGCCAAAAATCCCGCCAGCGCCATGGCGGCGACGGGAACTCCCAAGAACAGCGCCGCCGAGACGATGTCGAGCAGATTCTCGCGGCGCGGGCTGGCCGGGCGCCCGGTGCGCAGCGCCTCCTTGCCTTCTATAATTCGCTGCGCGGCGACGTCGCCCAAATCCGAGACGACGAAGCCGCCCAGAAGCCAAAGCGCCAGACGGCCGGCGGAGAGCGTCGCGCGGGCCGACGTCATGTGGGCCGCCAAAGCCGCCATGACCGCGGGCAGAGCGGCCGGATGGAGCGCGCCGAAAAAAGCGCCGGCAAGCGTCCCGGCGACCATGGACAAAATGGCGCCGCGGGCTTCGATGGCGCTGCCCAAGCTCCAAAGCTTATGCGGGGCGCCTTTGTCTACAAAATGGCCCACCGTTCCAAAGATCGTGCCGCCGACAATCGTCGCCAGCGCCCCGCCGATGAGGCTCCAGTTGAAGACCGGGGCCAAGGCATTAAGAAGGGGATGCGCCGCCGCATGAACCGCCGACTTCGCCACCAGCGCCGACGCGGCGTGCGCGGCCACGGGCGCGTAGGCGAGCGCCCCCAGGATCGCGCCGACGCCGGCGGCCAGCGTCAGTTCCATGCCCGCAAGCATCAGCCCAAGCGTCAGATTCCCGGCATATTGAAGTTTTTTATTCTTGGAGCCAAAAGCAAGCGGCAGGGCCAGCGCCAAGAGAACACCGCTCAAAGCCAGCATGGAGCCTCCCATAATTGGGAGCAGGCTGGGCATGAACGCCGCGCCCGCCGCCGTCGCGGCCATGGCCAAGATGGGAATCAGCCGTTTTTTCCAGCTCTTCTGTCCGAAAGGCACCACGATGTCGATGACCTTGTCGGGAAGGGTCTTCCAAAAACCGGCCGCCTTTTGGCGCGCCGCCTGGCCGGGCGCGGGAACGGCGTCGGTCGATGGGCCCTGCTCCTTGGCGATGACCCAGTAGTTCTTCGGAATCCCGCTCGAGGCCAAGGAGACAAGAGACAGGGACAGAGCGATGCCCTTGTTTCCCAACTCGCTCCTGGTCACGCCGGAGACGTCGATTCTTAGCTCGATTCCGGTTGAGCCGCCGTCGGACAAGTAAGCCCGCCGCAGATAAAGCTTGCCCAATTCAAGCGTCCAATCCCCCTGCGCGGACTTTCCCGCGCCGTCCTCGGCCGTGAAAGTGTAGTTCTCGTTAAACGTGATTCTTCCTTTATAAGACTTCCCTTGGCGAATCACATCGATGGCGTAGGCCCCCGGCAGGTTCGCCGCGGTCAAGGCGTCATCCTGCTTATTGCCCGAGCCGGGCTTGCCCAGCACGGACGCGGTGCCGACTTCCTCAATAATGCCGCTTCCCGCGGCGACGGGCGAGGCGGCCTCCGCCTTCCCGGCCAAATCGAACTCTACGCGGCCCTGCGCGACCTGCGCCGTGAGGTCCTGCGCGCCGCCCGGAATTTTCGCGGGCGTCGCGATTCCGGCCAAAGCGCTCACGCGCCGCACCGCGGCGCCCAGAACCCCTTTCAAATCCGAAGACGGCGTCTTTTCCGCGACCGGAGCAGCCTGGGCCGCAATCGCCTCCGGGGCCGCCGCGGCGGCGGCAGAAGCGGCGGAGGGTTCGGCCGCGGGCCGGGACGGCTCCACGGAAGCGGACCGCGCCGAGAGGACAGCGTGCTCCGGCGCCGGGGCGCCTTGGCTTAAATCGGCTCGTGAAAGATCACCCGAGGGAAGATTGACGCCGGAGACGTCCAGATTTCCCATGTTCAAGTTAGGCAGGCTCTCCCCGATGGACGCGTCGACGGGCATGTTGATCGCGCCGACGGCGTCCATCCCGCCGCTCTCCGCCTCGACGCCTCCCGCCAGCGCGGCGTAGCAGCCCAAGCCCGGCGAGAAAACGATCAGGCTCCCGCAGAGAATCGTCGAAATCCATTTGTTCGCGTTCATGACACAACCTCCGGAAGGGCTTGGGGCCGCGGATAAAACATCTCGAACATTATAAATCCGGAGGGCAAATGACGCCTGGGCTCAACGGGCAAGGCAAGCAAAGCATTGGACCCAGCCTCGATTAGCCCCAATGGCCCGCTGGCATTTTGGCCGCAGTGTTGCTAAATAGTGAGGGCATGTTCGCCAAAATAAAGCGCTTTATCCTCGCTACGCCGGATCGCACTGCGGGCTTTGCGATCGGAGCCTATTTCTTATGGAGAGCCGCGCGCCTAGCCGATACCCGCATGGACGCCTGGGCTGACATGCTTGGCACGGCGGCGCTGTTCTACCTCATCGTCCGTTCCTTGGCGGGCTGCCTTCAGCGGACGACGCACGAAAAAGCGGCGGGCGAGCGCCATTATGAGAAAATTCTGTCGAATATCCGGACCGCACTAAACAACTCCGCCGACGTGGCCGTCACAGACGCCGAGGGCTCCATCATCTACGTAAACGACCGGTTTTGCCGGCTCTCCGGCTATTCCCGGGAGGAGTTGCTGCGGCAAAACCACCGCATCATCAACTCCGGCGCCCACTCCAAGGAATTTTTCGGCGAACTTTGGGACACGATCACCGCGGGCAAGGTCTGGCGCGGCGAGGTGTGCAACCGCGCCAAGGACGGTAGCCTGTTCTGGGAATCCACCGTTGTCACGCCTATTATCGGCGATGATGGAAAACCTGTGCAATACGTCGTCATCCGCCACGATATCACCGCGCGCGCCCTGATGGAGCAAGAGTTGCGCAGAAGCGAGGAAAACCAGATGCTGGCCGCGGAGGCCGCTCAACTCGGCATATGGTCCTCGGATGAAAAAGACGGCCGGGTCGAATGGTCGCCGCTGGCCCGAAAAATCATGGGCGTGGGCCCCGAGGCGCCGGCCAGCTACGAAGCCTACATGGCGCTCATCCATCCCGACGATCGCGAGGCGGTCAAGCGCGAAATCGAGCGCGGCTTCAGGGAAAACGGGCGCTTTTCCAACGAGCACCGCGTGGTTTGGCCGGACGGCAGCGTGCATTGGGTCTCCACCACGGGCCGGGCCTACACGGACGAGCAGGGGCGCCCCGCTCGGACCGTCGGCGTGGTGCAAGACGTCACCCAGGCCAAGACGGCCCAAGAACGCCTGGCCCAGATCGAGCTGCAGCTGCGCCAGTCCCAAAAAATGGAGGGCATCGGCCGCCTGGCCGGCGGCATCGCCCACGATTTCAACAACCTGCTCACGGCCATCGGCGGCTACAGCCGTTTTCTCTTGGACGGCCTGCCGGCGGGCGACCCCATGAGAGACGATGTCACCGAAATCATGAAGGCCGGCGAGCGCGCCGGGGCCTTGACGCGCCAACTCCTGGCTTTTAGCCGCCGCCAGGTGCTCCTGCCCAGGGTCCTCGACTTGAACGCCGTGCTCGCGGACCTGGAGAAGATGTTAAAGCGCATCATCGGCGAGAACATCGATTTTTCCTTCCTGCCGGGCGCGGATCTGGGGCGGGTCAAGGCCGACCCGGGCCAAATCGAGCAGGTCGTGGTCAACTTGGCGGTCAACGCCAAGGACGCCATGCCGGAAGGCGGACGCCTCGTCATCGAGACCGCCAACGTCGTTTTGGACGGCGATTACGCCGGAACCCACCCGGGATGCGCTCCCGGCCCCTACGTCATGCTCGCCGTCAGCGACACGGGCTGCGGCATGAGCGACGAAGTCAAATCCCGCATCTTTGAGCCATTCTTTACCACCAAGGGACAGGGCAAAGGCACGGGGCTGGGCTTGGCCACGGTTTACGGCATCGTCAAGCAGAGCCGAGGCAGCATCTACGTCTACAGCGAGCCGGGGCGCGGATCCACGTTTAAAATCTACCTGCCCAGAACCGGCGAAGCCGCCGAGAACGAAATCAAACGCCCCGGGGCTCGGGCGGCGGGCGGAAGCGAGACGATTTTGCTGGTGGAGGACGACGCCCTGGTCCACAAGTTCGCCGCCCGCGTCCTGCGCCAAAGCGGCTACGCCGTTCTGGAGGCGCGCGGTCCCGCCGAGGCGATTGATATCTGCGCGCGGAGCGAAACCCCCATCGACTTGATGCTGACCGACGTCATCATGCCCCAGATGCACGGCTACGCGCTGGCCGAGCGCCTGGCGCGCCTGCGGCCGGAAATGAAAGTCGTCTTCATGTCGGGCTACACGGAACAACTGGCCCTCGATCCGGCTTTGCCGCAGGACGTCCCGTTCCTGCAAAAGCCCCTGGCCGCGAACGCCGTCTTGCGGAAAATCCGGGAAACGCTCGACGCGGCGCCGCGCTCAGCCTAGCCGGCGCAGCGCGCGCTCGTAGGCAGCAAGCGTGCCGGCGTCAAAAAGAACGAAGACCACCTCGCGAATGGACGAGGGCCGGCGCAGAAAACCGCCGACGGCATCCAGCGCGATCGAGGCCGCCTCGCCGACCGGGTAGCCGTAGATGCCGGTGCTAATCGAGGGAAAGCTGACGGACGCGGCCGAGATATCCGCCGCCAGCGCCAAACTCGTGCGGTAGGCACAAGCCAGAAGCTCCGCCTCGCCCGAGTTTCCGCCGCGCCAGCGGGGTCCGACCGCGTGGATGATGCGCTTGGCGGGCAGGCGCCCGGCGCCGGTCATGACCGCGGAGCCCGTGGGACAGCCTTGGGCGGGGCGGATGCGGTTGAGCTCTTCCATGATGGCCGGGCCGCCCGCTCGGTGGATGGCTCCGTCCACGCCGCCCCCTCCGGCCAGGCTTGAGTTGGCCGCGTTGACGATGACGTCGACCGCGACCGCCGTGATGTCGCCCTGAATAAGCCTCAAGGCCGAGGCCCCGATTTTAATCTCCTGGCTCATCGCGCGAGCGCCATTATACCAACTCGGTCACACGCCCGATTGCGGTCCGCGCCTAGTCCCGCCGGTGATCAAAGACGAACCGGCTCAAAGTCCTGGATTTCTGCGCTTTGCAGTAGGCTTTCATCTCCGATGCGATTTCGACCACCCGCCCGTAGCACCCCAAAGCCCGCTGCCGGCTGCTCACGCCGCCGATGGAGAGAGAAAGCAGCGAAAAGCGCCGCTTGACTCCCCGCCTGTCCGCGGCCTCGACAAATCCGCGTCGCATATCCTCATCCCTGTAAAAACTGGCCACGGCGCCGTCGAAGCGGGCGGCGGCGGTCCGCGCCGCCCGCGTGGCGCGCTCTGGCTCCGTGATGACCACGAAGTCGTCCCCGCCCACGTGGCCCACGAAGCCGCCTTCGGGCGCCGCCGAGCCCAGGCTCCAGAGCAAGGTGGTGGCCGTCTCGCGGATGACGGCGTCTCCGGCCGCGAAGCCGTAGGCGTCGTTGTAGACCTTGAAGTCGTCGATGTCCGCGTACATGAAGGAGAAGGGAATATTGCCCCGTATGCGCCGCTCGACTTCTTCCTCAATGGTGGGGCTGCCGGGCAGCCGCGTGAGCGGGTTGACGGAAAGATCCAGCCGGCAGCGCCGCAGGAGGCACTGGGCCTTGGCCTTTAATTCCGCGGGCATAAAGGGCTTGGTGATGTAGTCGTCAGCGCCCGCGTTAAGGCCGCGCACCTGGTCCTCCACCTCGACGCCCAGGCCCGTGAGCATGATGACGGGGATAAGACGCATGCGTGGATCCTGGTGCATCTCCGCGAGAACCTCCCAGCCGGTCTTTTTCGGCATGCAGACATCCAGAATCATCAAATCCGGGTTCTCCCGCGCCGCGAGCGTGAGCGCGTCCACGCCGTTGGCGGCTTTGATGACCTCGCACGGCTCCGAGGCGAAGGTCCTAGATACGATGTTCCGCACCATGTCCTCGTCGTCTGCCACCAGAATTTTGCTTTTCATGATTTTTTCTCCTTGAGATATCGGCTCGTTCACTGGGCCGAAGCCAGCCTTGTTCCACAACTGCTGTAAAGCGAGTACGCCGCTCCGTCCAAAGCAACCAGGCGCCGCGCCTCATCCGGACTTAGATTGGGAATCCGGTCCTGGTGGTACCAGTACTCCAGCCGGCCATAGAAGGATTTCTTGAGCGCCGGATCCGAGATCATCGATCCGGAATTGATCTTGAGGCTTTCCGTTGAAAGGCCGTCGCGCAGCCGCTTGGCCCAGTAGCGCGCCTTAATTTCCAGGATGCGCGTCTCCATCTGGTCTACCCGCGCCGAAGCTCCAGCGCAGGAATTTCCCGCCTGAGATCCGGACGCGTCCGCCATGCCCGGAAGGGACGCCGGATCGGCGGGCGGGGGTGCGGTCTCAGGAGAGGGCGCCTCGGCCAAGGCATCCCTCATGTCGTCCTGCCGATCCGGCGGAAAAGCCGGCGCGGGAACCCAGATGGTTCCGCCCTGCCCGCCGAAGCCCGCGTTGGAGGAGTCCCCGAACATCTTCTCGTCTATTTCGCGCTGGGCGGCGGCCAAGATGACGCCGGTCTCGACATCGATGAGACGCGCGTTGACCAGCACGCCGTCGCCCGTGTCGTCGTAAGTGCCGGTTACGATGCCGTCCGCGGAAAGCATTTTGCCCATCTTTTCCGCCGAGGACGGCGCCACGGCGCCGGTCTGGTCCAGGAGGTCCTCCGACATAAGCTTTCTTAATAAGGAGCGCTCGACCACCGTGACCCTGCCCAGACGAACCATCCGCGTGATAAGGCTCTCGGAGATGACCCGGCCGTCGTCGCCGGGCTGCCCGTCGACCGAGGAAAAGGGAACGACCGCGACCCGCGAAATCCCCGCGCCGCGCGCCGCGTAGGAGAGATTCTTGGCCATGGCTTCGAAGTCGCCGGCCCAAGAAGACAAAGGGCACGCAAAGCAAAAGACAACGGCAACGGCGCCCGCTTTCATCCCCTTCATAAGCCCTCCGCTTTTCCCGTCCATGCCCACAGGATAGCGGAACAGGCTGTACTCCCGGATAAGGGCGCCTTAACTCCGGCTTAACTTGGGCGTTGCGGGCGGAGCCGCGCGGCGGCTACTCTTCGAACTTGTAGCCGTGGCCCAGCACGTTGGCGATGTGCTTGCCCGCCTTGGGCCCGAGTTTCTTGCGCAGGTGGGACACGTGGACCTCGACGGTGCCGGGGTCGTTGTAGTCGGCCGGGTCGTAGCCCCAGACGGTCTCGAGCAGGTAGGTGGTGTTCAAGATCCGCCCCGATTTCTCGATGAGGAGGGCGAGCAGATCGAACTCCTTGCGGGTCAGGGAAACGGATTTGCCGTCGACTGAAACGGTCCGCCCGGCTGGGTCAAGCTCGATGCCGCGCTTTTTGAGCTTCTTCTCCATCGCGGAGGAGGCGCTGTAGCGCCGCAGCACCGCCTGGATGCGCGCCAAAAGCACCGGCAGGGAAAAGGGCTTGGTGACGTAGTCGTCGGCGCCGCCCTCGAAGCCCGAGAGGATGTCCTTGTCGTCGATGCGCGCGCCGGACATCAAGATGACGGGAATCTGCCGGCTGGAAGCTTCCTTCTTGATGACCCGGCACACCGCGCAGCCGTCCAAGTCGGGCATTTCCACGTCGGTGAGGATAAGATCGGGGCTCGACTCGCGCATGAGCATGAGCCCTTCCGATCCGTTGTCGGTGACCACGACCGAGAAGCCGTGGTCGGTCAGGTATTTCTTGACGATGTCGAGAATCTTGCGCTCATCGTCAATGACCAGAATCTTGGAAGACATCTTGCCCGGCAAAATTGTAACTCTTCGATGAAGAACTAAGCAACGTTTTTGCCAGGCGCGCGGCCAGCGCTTGAGCGGCGGCCGTGCCGGCCAGGATTGCGGCGTTCCGCACGGCCTGGGAAGAAACTTCACCCGGGTCCAAGCCCAAGGCCGGGGCTTCCAGGGACCGCCGCCAAATCGGAGCTCCGCCCGCGGGCGGCTCTATTTCCAGACTGACCCGGCCGCGGTAGGAAAGAAAGGCGCCCAAGTTGGGATCCTGCAGTTGATAGGCCGTGACTCGCCCGCGGATGGTCCAAATAGGAGAAGCCGCCGTCGGCGCTGAATCCGGAACGACCTCGAAGCCGCGCGCGGAGAGCTTCTCTTCTATATCAGCGGCGGCGTCTCGCGCCCAGAACCCATCTTGAGAAGCGTCCGCGCTGATGATGACGGCGACCCAGGAGTGCGGCGGCACGGGCCAGGACGCGTCTTCTTCAGGCTCGTCGCCCGGCCCCGGCAGTTCCACCAGCGCCCGGATGCGGACTTGGCAGAATCCGTCCGCCGTCTTCTCCCCGAGAATGTCGTAGTGACGGATGTAGCCGCGGGCATCGGCCGTGATTTCCTCGCCCGTCGCCACGGCGCCGTCAACCTGGGTCCGCGCCGCGAGGAACACCCCGACGGCTTTCTCGATGGCCCGCGCCTGGGCGTCGGCCACCGCGCGCCGCCTTGTCCCCAGTTCATCCTTGGCGTCCGTCGGCGCCCAACCCGTCGCTTCGACCATCTTGCTCCGAGGCGCTGCGCCCCCCTGCGGAAAGGAGGCGCAGCCCGCGAAGAGTCCCAGGACCGGCAGGACCAAGGCCAGCGGCCGGAAGCTCATTGGAAGCTCACTCCCATGAGCTTCTTAAGCCGGCTCTTGGGCAGGCGCATGGTCACCACGCAGCCGTTGTCCGCCGTGAACTCGCTCTTGACGATTTCCGCGCCGCGGATGACCTCGTCGAGCTTTGCCTGCAGCGTAGAATCAGACTCCAAAGCCTGCTTGACCGTCACGCCGCCGTCGAGCTCCACGCCCTTGACCATGGACAAGAGCTCGTACTGGGCCTTCACGATGGCCGCGTCGCGCGCCAGGGCCATTCTCTGGGTCTGGGTCGGCAAGGACGGCTCGGACGCGCCGATGCCGATGGCCTCAAGATAGCCGCCATGATCCGGCTCCTGGTTGATGACGTTCTCCACTTCCCCGTTCCTGACCCGGCTGTTGACGCCGCTGCACGCGGCCAACCCCATCAAGAGTCCCGCCCCCGCCAGCATCGCCAGTCTCCCTTTCATCGCCACACCTCCCGGATTCTTCGCGGCGCCTGCTCCTTGCGCCTTCATCAGGAACTGTAGCCCGCGCGGCTGTCGCGGAGGTTATAGGGCGCTTAAATTCAGCTTAAGCCGGGACCATCCGGGACTGCAAGGCCCATGCCGGAAAGGAACCAAGGACCCTGGCCATCGGCCGAGGGATGAGGCATAGTGTATATAGGAAATTCAAGCGAAACACCATGAAACTAAAACTCCGGCTCAAAAAGTTCCTGGCGCTGGCGGCCGCGCTGGCGATTTTACTGCCCCAAATGTCCTGGGCGGGAGCCGTCGAAGGCGGCGCGCCGGAGGCCGACATCGGCGCCGCGGCCGCGCCTGAAAATCTCGTCCCGAACTTAAGCGGCGTCCAGAGCCTGCCGGGCGATTTCTCCCAACTTTCCTTTGATTGGCCCGATACGACCGCGTCTGGCCCGCAAGCGCTCAAGCTTCAGGAAGCGGCGGCGGCACCCGCCGCAGAGAAGCGTGTCCCGGTCGTTCAAGCCGCCGGCGCCGCGCCAATCCCGGCCGCCGCAACTCCTGCGATTTTCGCGGACGTCCCACCGCAAAAAACCGCCTCTGATGCGCCGGTCCCGCAAAACAGCGCGACCGCCGCCGCCACGCCCTTCGCGGCGGATCCATCGGCCGAAGGCACCACGGCGGTCAACCCCGACGCTCAAACGGAAAAAATCCTCAAGCGCAGTTTTGCCGAGCTCGAGCAGGCTTTCGAGGATGAAAGCGCCCAAGAGCCCTCCGCCGTCCCCCCGGCCGAGCGCGCCAAGATTATCGGACGCGTGCGGCGCGGACTGCATGCCCAGTTGGACGCCATGCGCCATCTGGAACCCGCGGATCGCCCCATTTTGAGCCAGGTGCGCGCCGAGGGAGACGATTTGCTCAGCCATATCAGCCGCGACATGGCGCTCGGAAAAATCGATCCGCGCGGGTCCCTGCGCCTTTCCGAAAAGGACCCGGCCGGCGCCGCCGATGGCCGGGAACTCCGCGTCGGCATCTATCCCGTGGCCGCCGATCCGTTCCAATGGGGGCATCTGCTCATCGGCCTGCGCGCCATTGCGGCCTTCGGCCTCGACAAGGTCGGCTTTGTCCTGGCCGGGGACGATCCGCGCAAGCCCAACATGACCCCCTCGGATTTCCGCCATCCCATGGGCCGCGCGGTCTTGGACGCCTTCGCCCCGTTCTTCGAGTATTCCCCCATCGCCCTGGGAACCACCTACGACGGCGAGACCAACATGTTCCGCATCCTCTCCTTGAACGCCGGGCGCCGCCTCAAGGCCTTCTACCTGGTCGGCGGCGACCACTACCGCCTGACGGACAAGAAGGGCAACCCGGACACCTTGCCCAAGCTTGAGAAAAATATCGCCGATCCGGCCCTGGGCTTTGATGCTTCTTACCACTCGGTCGAGGCCATCTTCATCGCGCGCGACGGCGGCGAGGAGCACGTGCCGACAGCGATGCAGGTGCACTTCCTGCCCCCCGTTCCCTTCGAGGCCTCGTCTACGCTGGTGCGCACGGGCAATCACGCCCTGATGCCCTACGCCGCCTACGATTTCGTCCAGAGCCACCGACCGGGGCTCTACAACGTGCCCGAACGCGGGCCAAGCAGCGCGCCCGCCCCCGCGCCGCCAGAAGCGCCGGTCGCGCCGGCAATAGCCCAGAAGCCTTCCCTTAATTGGCGCGCGACCGCGCCCAACGCGCTGACTCTGATGAACCTGAGCGCCGGCGTGCTTGCGGCCTTCTTGGCCTCGCAAGGCCTTTTCCTCCACGCCGCCATGGCCGTCGGCGCCGCCGCGCTCTTCGACATGTGCGACGGGCGCGCGGCCCGCGCGCTCAAGGCCGACAATCCCTTGGGCGTCGATTTGGATTCTTTAGCGGACGTGGTCTCCTTCGGCGCCGCGCCGGCGCTGCTGGTCTTCAAGGCGGCGCTTTTCCCCGCGCTGGGCTGGCTGGGCTTTCCCATCGCCGCGGCCTTCGCCGCCGCGGGCGCCTGGCGCCTGGCGCGATTCAACGTCTCGGCCAAGGCGGAAAAAGACGCCGCGCCAAAGGCTCACGCCAAGAAAAGCGATTTCTTCACCGGCATGCCCATCCCCGCCGGCGCCGGCGTGGTCGCGGTCATGACGCTGGCCCTGCTCCATCTGCCCGCGGCTTGGGCGGCCGGCACGCTCGGGCTCGCGACTTTGGTCGCCGCGGCGGCCATGGTCTCGCGCTTTCCCTACCCGGCCTTCAAGAAAGGCGGCATCAAGTCCCTGCTCATTCCCGTGGCCATTATAGCCGCCGTCGCGGCGATTTGCAGCCTCCTTGGCCTTAAGTTCATGATCGGCCCCGCCATCGTCGGCCTTTATCTCCTCAGCGGACCGCTCATCCGGGCCCTCGCCTCCAAAAAAATGTTAGGCTAAGGGCCGCTCATGGCCCTCAAGCGCCCCAAAGGCCCCGCCGGAACGCTCGTCGTCCTCGATCACGATTCAAAGATTCTAAAAGGGAATCCGCTGGGCGATCCGCACGTCCGCAAGCTGGCCGTGTGGCTGCCGCCGGGCTACGAGCAGCACAGGAGCCGGCGATATCCCGCGTTCTATGATCTGGTGGGATTTACGGGTTCTGGCTTCTCGCATACGAATTGGAAGGCCTTTGGCGAGAGCGTGCCCGAGCGCGCGGCCCGGCTCATCCATGAAAAGAAAATGGGGCCGGCCATCCTGGTTTTTGCGGACTGCTTCACGGCCCTGGGCGGCAACCAATACGTCAATTCTTCGGCCATCGGAAATTACGCGGACTACCTGACGCGCGAAATCATTCCCTTCGTGGACGACAAGTTCCGCACGCTGGCCGACCGCCGCCACCGCGGGTGCTTCGGCAAGTCCTCCGGAGGCTACGGCGCCATCATCCACGCGATGAAGTACACGAAATACTGGGGCGCCGTCGCGGATCATTCCGGCGACTCCTACTTCGATTTCGTTTATTGGAACGACTGGGCCAACACCTTGAACGAGTTGGCCAAGCACCGCCGCCCCAAGCGCCGCGCCGGCGCCTACGACGCGCGGAGGGAGTCGGATCGCAAGGGCCTTGCCCAAGGCAGGGACGACGGGCGCATCAAGCGCTTTTTGGAAAGCATTTGGAAAAAAGAGAGCGTGTCGGGGGCAGAGGTTCACGCGGTCATGAACCTCTGCATGGCCGCCACCTATGACCCGGACCCCAAGGAACACTTGGGTTTTCGCGTTCCCTTTAATCTCGAGTCGGGCGAGGTCATCCGCGAGCGCTGGCGCCGCTGGCAGGCGCACGACCCCGTCAACCTGGTCGCGAAGTTCAGCCGCAATCTCAAGTCCATGCGCGGCCTCTACCTCGACTGCGGCTGGAAAGACCAGTACCACATCCATTACGGCATGCGCATCTTGTCGCGGCGGCTTTCCCAGGCCGGCGTCAAGCACGTCTACCAGGAATTCGACGCCACGCACTCAGACATCGACTACCGGATGGACGCGAGCCTGCCCTTCCTTTATAAAGCCCTGTCCTAACCCCCGGCTTTTCCCGGAACACCGGAGAAATAGAACCTGACTCCGATTCCTCCGTCGCTGCTCACGTCCCCGCTTGGCGAAAGGCGGAAGACCGGCCCCACCTCAGCGAAGAGCTCGATGGGGTGGTTGGAAATCCAATAATCCAGGCCCACCATGGTGCGTATGGCGAATTCGTTCGTGCCGGCATCCTCGAAGTCGAGCCGCGGCCCGAGGCCGGCATAGACCCCGAGTTTTCCCTGCTTGGGCTGCGGCAGAATATTCCAGCCGTGCCACAAGTAATCCGCGTAAAGCACCGTGCCGTCGGCCGCGCCGATGCCTCCGTCCACGGCCTGGCGGCCGCTCAGCCAATACTTGAGCGTGCCGCCGACGGGATATCCCAATACGACGCCTCCGCCTAGTTCTCCGGCCTGCTGGGCCCAGGAAGCTCCGGCAACCGCCAAAATGCCAATCGCCAGAATTATTTTTTTCATCGCTCCCCCTTTTCGGATTCCTGTTTCTGTAAGGATAAGGAGGGTTTAAAGCGCGGGCAAGACGCCCGTTGTCACGGCCGGTCACCGGCGGAAGCCGGTTTTAGGCGGCGGAGCGGGCCAGAACCGGAATCCGGCTCCGGCTGTACCCAATCGACAGGCCCTGGGTCATTTCCAAGCTCTGGCCGGCATTTTCCAGCTCCAATTTGTGGCGGATGAGGTGCCGCAGGCCGATGACGGCCTCCTCGAGCGCGAAGACGCGGCCGATGCATTGGCGCCGTCCTGAGCCGAAATTGATGTCGATGTCCCGGGTCACGTAGGGCGAGAGAAGGACCTTGGCGTCCTTAGGGATGAAGTAGCCGCCCAACTCCAGATCGCGGTTTGTCTGCCGCACGGTAAAAGGGATGGGCGGGTGATCGAGAAGAACCTGGGTCAGATAATCATTGGTGGCGGGATATTTTTGGAACAGAAACTGCTCCTCGCCGATCATGTCTCCGGCGTTTTCAAGCTCGTCCACGACCGCCCGCGGGGTCTCGCCGCGCGCGTGCTTCCAAATCAAGGTCATGAACAGATCCGAGGTGGTCTCGTGGCCGGCGACGAAAAATGTCGCGACCTCATCGATGACGACCTCGTCGGTCAGCCAGGTGTTTTCCGGATCATTCTGGAAGCGCAGCAGAGACGACAAGACGTCGTTTTTATCGAGCGAGCTCGGGTCTTTTTTGCGCAGCTCGATGATCCGCGCGCATATCCCACGCATCTGGGCCGCGATCTCATGGGCCTTGGGATCGTTCTCAGCAGCATAGGTCTTCCAGGCCGCCACGGCCTTGGCCATCTCGCCCGCGCCCGTGACGCTGCGCAAGAGCGCGCGCTGCCAAGAGCGCAGAACGGGCAGACGGATGTAGCGGTCCTCGATGGAGCGCAGCATGGGCTCCGCAAAATCGGCCGATTGGAGCTGGACGAACCAATCCTGAACGAAGATCAGCCCTTTGCGGAACGCCCGCGCGAGCTCGGTCTCGCCGCCGATGCCGAAAAAGGCGCGGGCCGCGATGGACATGGTCAAATCGACCGACACGTCGGAAACGTTGAACGGTTCGCCTTTCGTCCGCGCCCGTGCGAAGCCCTCGTCCATATAGCTCGCGACGTCTTCCTCGATGACCCGGCGGAACTCGGCGAAATACTTCTTACCGAAGGCGCTCTTGACCACCCGCTCTTGACGGTCGTAGAGTCCGCCCTCGGCCGTGAACAGGCCTTCGCCCGCCAGAATTTTAAATATCTCAATCGAGTTCGCCTTCCGGTAGTCCTTGACGTTGCGCAGCGCTTCCTTGATCATCGCCGAGGGCACGAGCAGGAAAAGCTCCGGGGACAAGGACACCACGTCGCCGAACTCGCGGCTCATGTCCTTCAGGAAAACGTAAAAATTTCCGGTCTTGGCGAGCGCGCGGGCCGCCAAGCAGTCCGGCTTGGACAAGAGGCCGGGCGGCAGCGGAGGTGTTTGACGCGGCGCGACGGAAGCGGCGGGGGCCTGCATCACGGCGTTTTCCATGAACCCTCCTGAAAATCTTCCTGAATATTATACACCCGCGCCGCGGCGCGAAAGATCCCGCGCGGCTCTTGACGCGCGGGCCTTAATCCCGCTATCGTTGGGCGCGTGAGGCTCGGCCCATACGACGTCACCTTCCGCATGCTCCAGTCGCTGGCTTTAAACGCCGCCGATTCCGCGCGCTTGGCGCTCCTGGGCTGGCCCAGGCAGGAAGGAGAGCCCGCGGACCTGGCCCGCGCCGCTCTGCGCGCCAACGCGCGCCGGGAACTCTGGGCCGGCAGCGGCCACTTCCACTTCATGTGGGCCGCCGACTTCGGAAAGTCCCTGCGCGGCGCTTGGTCCGCGCTGCCGGAGGATTATCTTGGCGGCCTCATCGACTTCATGACCGACGAGTCCGCGCGCCTGGGCCGGGTTCCAAGCTGCTTTCGCGCCGGGCGGGGCTTCGACATGCCCTGGCCGCGCGCCGACGGCCTGCCCTGGCTTGTCTTCGCGCACGATTGGCGCCGGCAAAAAACCGGGCGCGCGCCGGACGAGGCGCGCCGCAAGGCTCTTCAGGCGCTCTTGGACGCCTACGCGGAAAGCCACTTCGAGGATGGGCTCATCGCCCCGCGCGTCACCGGCGACTGGGTCGACACCGTGCGCCGGCCCTCGTCCACCTACAACAATTTGTGCGCGCTCATGATGCTGCGGCTGGCGCCGGGCTTGGGCCTCCATACAAACCATGACCCGGATCGCATGGAGGCCGCGCTGATGGAGCGCCGCTGGCGGGACGGGTATCTCGCGGACGCGCACCAAAGCGAAGTGCCCAGCGCGGACGGCGCCGTTGCGGCGCTCTACCTGGGCCTGGGCCCGGCGTCCATACGCGAGCGCCTCGCGGAGTGGCTTGAAGGCTCGGGCCTGCTCGACCCCGTCCCCATGAGCTGCGCCGCCGGACGCGACGCGGCCGACGTGCCCCTTCTGACCCGGCTCGCGGGCGGCTATCACTTAAGTCGCTGGCCGCACTTGGGCCTCATGGCCTTAAACGGCCTCAAGCGCCAGGGGCGCGACGTGTCCGCGCGGCGAGCCGTTCTCGAAGATTTGTTCCGGCGCCGCGGCCAAATCGTCGAGGCGGTCGACGCGCGGGGCGATCCCTACCGAAGCCCGTTCTTATCCTGTGAGCGGGGCCTCAGCATGGCCGCTGGGCAGTACCTGGAGCTCGCCGCGGTTGATTTTCCCGTCTCAAAACTGGCATAGTCACTCTTCACGCGAAACGATTGACGCAACGGAGGAAGGCGAACATGACATGGAGCGATTGGTCCAAGCGCAGCGCGTACCTGCTGGTCCAGACGGACTGGGGCGCGGGCGAGAAGCTGTGGAAGGAATCTCAGACGTGGAAGGAAACCATCGGGTCTTGGCTCACCACGGGGCCGTGGGATTTGGTCATCTGGATCGACGCCAAGAGCTGGGAAGATGTTTACGAGAAAGCGTCGTGGCTCCGCTCGCAGAAGGGCGTGCGCGCCACGTCCTCGCATTTCGTCTACAAAGGCACGAAAAACGGCAAGTGGTGGTGGGAGTGGCCCGTAGGCAATTGGGTTTTCGCCCGCACGCCGCATCTAAACGGCGAGATTAAGGACATGCAGAAGCTTCCCTGGGCGGCCTCGGCCGCGTCCATCCCGGGCGACTGGGATTACATGGTCTGGGTCGGCGGCCAGAAGTGGGAGGAGGTCTGGGACCACGTGGGCGAGCTCAATAAGGACGGCTGGCACACGCAGACCTTGATTCCGATGAAATCGTGGTGGAACCAGACTTGGAAGAATTCCTGGTGGACCAAAACGCAGGAGGGAACCGCAGCCGCCGCCTAGGAAGAACTCATTCTGCTGGCCGTTCTACGGCATTTCGGCTCCAGAGCCCGGCCACCCATGGCAGCCAGTGGACTTTTCTTGCTTTTCTGTGGAATGGCTCGCTTCTTGATCGAATTTATCCGAGTGCCCGCTCATCAATTCGACTATCTTGCCTGAAGATGGTTGACCATGGGTCAGATCCCGTGCCCCCCGAGAGGCTATGGTAAATAATGGTTACGAAGCAAGATATTGTGAACCAACCGCATCGACAAGACGCGTCCAGCCGTGTCAAAGTGAATATAATCCTTAGGTTTATTCCGCATCTTTTCCATCATACGACCATCAAGCATTGGAGTTAAATCAAAATACCGAACATCTAAATGTTTTAAAATCATTTTCCATATCAAATAGTCATTTCTTTCACGCTCAGTATATTGCGAGAAGGGCATTAAATATGGGAAGAGAAAAGCGACTAATGGCACATGCGCGGCGGCGCATTCATTTTTAATCGCAGCCATCTGATCCAACCCAAAAGTAAATCGATCTGGGAGTGGATGTGGCTTGCGACTAAGAGTAATATCCAAGTATTTAAGCACCGAAAGACGGTATAGAGCGGAATGACGCCAAAGAAGGCCGAACGCAAGAGATCTGGGTTTATTTCCGTCCCATGGCAACATAAAAAGCTTGCCCCCAGTTTTATACATAGTTGGCTCTCCCGGCTCAATCTCAATAGGACAGATAAACAGGATGACTATATCTGGGTTATAATGAAGTCCGCGATATCTAAGCGTGCGCGCGATTTGAGCAATGTTATAGGCTCCAACGCCTAAGTCCCAAACTTCAATTTTACGCTTGCCCGAATATTTTGCATTGATTTGATTAAGGAGTTCTGGCCCATAACCCTCCGCCAGACTATCACCAATAAGCATGATGCGATAGACCCCGGAACCTTTTTTGATCGGGTACTCAGGATTAACGAAACCAAGGGAATTAAAATCATACGCGCCTGGCACATGTTCCCAGCCGAAAATGGGGGAAGGTTGATTAGCCTTAGGGCCCCATGCGCCCATATACATAGGAATATAGTAGTAGGACCCGATCTTGCTTTCCATCACCCTAGCTGCAATTTCAGCTAAAAATAGCGCTGAGAACGCTATGGCAATGGCCAAAAAAACTTTCGCGCCAGTACTTTCTTTCATGAAACTAAGAATATATAAATCTTAATTTTACTTACAACCGCACTGTAAGAATCCCCGCCTAACGGTAGGCCTCTTAGTCCTAAAATCCGTCCCCCAAAGGCCCTTCCCCGTCGGGAAGGGCCTTGCTATTCTATTTTCGGATGAACGCCTCAATAGCTACCGAGTTCGAGTTCAAGAACCGCTTCTGGATCATCGGGGCTCTGTTCTGGCTCGCGTTTTCGCTCTACGCCATCGACCCCGTGCCCATGGCCGAGGCCGTCGGCCTCTGGGTCCCCCCCGCGGGCGCGGCCCTGGCCTTCGCGGCCGCCGCCCTGCGCACCTGGGCCGCGGCGTACCTTGATTCCGACGTGGTGCACGACCGGGCGCTCCACGCGGAAACCCTGGTAGCCGACGGGCCCTACCGGCATTTGCGCAACCCGCTTTACTTGGGCACCATCCTCATCGCGGCCGGGCTGGGAGCGGCGGCTTCGCGCGCCGGATTTTTAGTCCTGACGGCCGGCATGATCATCATCGTCGTGCGGCTCATGGGACGCGAGGAGGCGCACATCGCCGCCGCGCAGGGCGAGAGCTACCGCGAGTTTTGCAGCCGGGTACCGCGCATCGTCCCCTCGATTCTTCCCAAGCTTCCCGCCGGCGGACGCGCGCCGCGCTGGGGCCAAGCCTTCGCCGGCGAGATTTTTTCCTGGAGCTTTTTCGTCGGGATGTTTGCGTTCTGCGCGACGGAGCGTCCCCGCGACCTATGGATTCCCGTCGCCGCGGGCCTCATCGCCCGGGGCTTTCTGGGCTTGGCGAAAAAGAAGGCCGCATGAAAAAATCCCCGGAAATTCTCCAAACCCTGGCCGCCGCCGCGGCGCTCTTCTGCCTAGGTCAAACGGCGCGCGGGGGCACGTTCGCCCAGAGCCTCGGCTCCATCGAGGCCCGCGCCCGCGCGCAGGCGCAGGAGCGCTTGGGCTTCGCCGGCGTGGAGCTGGCGCCCGCCTCCGTCCTGATGCGCGTGGGCGACCCGTGGACGCCTCAGAACCGGATGAAGGAGTACGGCTTCAAGAGCCTGCCGCCCGCCCGCAGCGATCTCTACGATCTGCCCGATCCTCTTGTGCCGCTCCTCCTATCCATTTTCGATCCCGTGGATCAACCGCTGGTGAGAAAAATCGCGGGCGACTGCAAGGCCAAGTTCTCCCGGCCGTGGGATCGCATCGCCTGCGTCTCGAATGAAGTCAACCTCCATTTCCTCGGCGCGACCTTCACGGGCTTGCGCAGCCCCTGCCGCACCATCGCCGAGACCTTCGACGCCGCCTTCGGCGCGCTTAATCTTCCCAACACCTGGGCCATGCACGTCGGCGCGGACGGCTCCGGCCCGGACGAAGGGCACGTGGCCAACGAAATCCTCATCACCGCCAATACCGGACAGGTGTTCTCCTACGTCATCGACAGCGGCTGGTTCCCGGGCGTGATTTTTCCTTTAAACAGCAACGCGCTCCGCTTCCACGACCGCGACGGCAACGGCCGCACGGACTATTTTCGCCTGCCGGCGATTTTGCCCGCGCGCGTGCCGACCCGCTACGAGGCCGCGCCAAAACCATCACGATGAGCGGCGCGCCGCGGCGGTTCGCACGGACGGGAATTTTCTGCCTGGCCTGCGCGCTGGCGGCCTCGGCGCTGGCCCAATCCGGCTCCCGGCTTCCCTCGCTTTCGGACGCGGTGCGCTTGGTCCGCGCGCGTGTGCGCGAAACGACGTCCGCGCCCCTGCCGGACGATCAAGGCCTGCGGCAATACCTGCGCGGGCTCATGGACGCGCGGCAAAAGAGCGACGCCGCGGCCGGGCCCGCCTACGCCGGATTGCCCACCAGCATCCCGGCGGATTGGCCCCAAACGCAGGGCTTCGTTCCGTTTAAAGGCATCCCAGGCGACTTCCTCGTGGCCGAGGTCAACGGCCATGAAATTGCCTTCGAAGACGGCGCGGTCGCGCCCGGACTCGCGCTTTCGCAGGTTGTCGACCAGGAAGAGGCGGCGCTGCTGCCCTCGGGGCGGACCATCCGCCGCGAGCTCGTGCGCCTGCGCTACCGCGGCCGGAATTGGAGCTACGAGATTTGGCATTATCCCGCCGGATCGCAGGTCATCCACCTCATCACCGACCATGCCTCCGGGAAAATCATCGAACTGCGCCTGCTGCAAAAGCGCCCGGATGGGCCGCGCGGCGAGAACGGACCCTGGTCCTTCGGCATCTACCGCCCGCGGCCGGGGCAAAATCCCGCCGAACTTTATTTGTACGCGCCCAAAAACGAGAAGTCGCCCGAATCCGAGGAATTCGCCCTGCCCGGCGGCGGGAAATTCCGCTGGACCCATTTGCCGCCGTCTTCCTGCCGTTCCTGCCACAGTTCCATGGGCGACGGCTGGTACCAGTATCCCGACGACTCCCGCGCCGGGCCCTGCGGCTTCGTGCCCGCCAACCCCAGCCTGCTGGGCGACTGGGCGCGGCGCTACCGGCAAAGCCGCGGCTGCTCTCCGTTCTCCGGGCCGTCCTGAGCCGCCAAGACGCCTTCAGGCGCGCCCGCCAATTTCGTAAGATTTTTTCATGAATCCGAAAAAGCTCGGCGGCTTGAGCGCGACCATCGGAACCGTCGCCGCCTTGCGCTCGCCCAAGGGCTGCCCGTGGGATCGCAAACAAACGCACAAATCCCTCATCCCTTATTTGATGGAGGAGTCCAAGGAGCTCGCCCAGGCGCTCAAGAAAGGCTCCGCGCACGAAATCGAGGACGAATTGGGCGACGTCCTTTTTCAGGTGCTGCTTCACGCCCGCATCGCGGAGGAGGCGGGCCTCTTCGACATCAACGACGTCGCCAAGAGCCTGGGCCTCAAGCTGCGCCGGCGGCACCCGCACGTCTTCGGCGACAGGAAGTTCAAGACGGCCCACGATGTTTTGCGCCATTGGAACGAGGTCAAGGGCCAAGAGCGGATTCTGCGCCGCCAAGACGTCGCGCGGCGGGGCCTGGCCCGCAAGGCGGCCGGCCGAAGGAAAGCGCGGTGAAGCCCAAGATCAGCATCATCACGCTGGGCGTCAAGAGCGTCCCCAAAGCGCGCGCGTTCTACGAGTCGCTCGGCTTTCCGCTCGAGTTCGAGGTAGAACCCGGCGCCGATTTCGCGCTCTTCAAACTGGAAGGGACCCGGCTGGCTCTTTTCCCGAAAGACAAGCTGGCCAAGGACGCCGCCGTGCCCAGTCGCGGCTCCGGCTTTCCGGGCTTCACGTTGGGCCATAACGTGGCCTCCAAGAAAAGCGTCGACGCCGTCATCGCCGAGGCGGCGCGCAGGGGCGCGAAAGTCGTGAAAAAACCGCATGACACGTTTTGGGGCGGATACTCCGGCTATTTCCAGGATCCGGACGGCTTTCTCTGGGAAGTCGCCTGGCATCCGTCCATCGATTTGACCTAAGGCCTAAAGCCGCCACCCCAAAGTCCGTCAACCGGTAGGCCCAAAGACCGGGCTTTTTTGGGACTTTGGCCTCAAGACGCCCGCCGCCGCTCCTCCTATAATAATTCCCGCAGTCTTAAATCCGTCCAAACGAGGACATCGCATGAAATTCAGCTTGGCGGCGGCTCTTTTTACCTTCATTCCCCTGGCGGCGCGGGCCCAGAGCGCACCCAGCAAGGACGCCTGCAGTTATCTTTTGGACGTGCAGGCCGTTTCCAGGGCCGACTGCGCCAAGGCCCTGCGAAACTCCGGCGCCGCCGCCGTGGCCCTCGCGCAAGCGCCCAAGCGCAAGCATGACGTGCTGGCTTTGGCCCAAAACCTCGCCGCCGCCCGCGATTTTACCGGCGTCAACGCCGCGCTCTCTTCGGCCGCGACAAAACTTAACCCGCCGCTCAACCCCCGCACCTTCGGCGCCTGGCTCGGAGCCAGTGAGACCGCGCAGGCTGAAAAAGCCGTTTCCTCTTACCTGCGCGGCGTTGCCGCCCAGCTGGACGCTTCGGCCAAAGCCGGCGCGCTCGACAAAAAAGCGCTCTTGAATAAATTTCAGCCGCAATTGGCGCTGCTCTCCGGCGCCCTGGCTAATCCGGCGGCTGCCGCGGCCGCGTTCGATGGCTCCGCCCCGCGTTCCGGCGCCGTGACCGCGCTGGCTTCCGCGTCCCCCGCGCTTGGCTCATCCGCCGCGCGCGCGTCCTTGGCTCCGGCGCAAGGCGGCGCCCAGTCCCAGTCCGGCTCGGCCAAGACGCCGCCCGCGCCCCAGCCGCCGGTCTCCCCCGTGGTTTCTCCCAATCCCAACTGGGACGCCATCGTCAATCCCGCGATCAATCCCTGCGTGAACTTTTACCAATACGCCTGCAGCAACTGGAACGCGGCGCACCCCATCCCGCCCGACCAGTCCAGTTGGGGCACGTTCAACGCCCTGATGCTGCGCAATGAGTCGGACATGCGCCAGGTCTTGGAATCCGCCGCGAGCCATCCAAATCCCAAGGATCCGGACCAAGCCAAGCTGGGCAATTTCTACGCCTCCTGCATGGACCAGAAGGCCGCGGACGCCGCCGGCGCCAAACCGCTTCAGCCCGAGCTCGACCGCATCGCGGCCATGACGAGCAAGTCGCAGTTGGCCGGGGAGACCGCTCACCTGCAGGACATCGGCGTGGGAGCGCTTTTTTCCTTCGGCGCCAACCCCGACGACAAGAACGCCTCCAAGCAGATCGCGGTGCTTGATCAAGGAGGCTTCACGCTGCCCGAGCGCGGCTATTACTTGAGCGGCGACTTCGCCCAGACCCGCCAGGCCTACGAGGCGCACGTGCGCAAGATGTTCGTCCTTTTGGGCGATACGCCCAAAGAGGCCGCGGCCGAAGAGGCGTCGGTGATGGCCATCGAGACCGCGCTGGCCCAGGCCTCCATGGACGACGTCAGCCGCCGCGACCCGGCCAACGTCTACCACATGGAGAAGACTTCCGCCTTTGAAAATGGCGCTTCGGCTTTCGATTGGAAGGCCTACCTCTCGGGCGTCAAATCTCCCTCCTTTAAGAAGGTCAATATCGCGGACCCGAGTTTTTTCCAGGGCTTAAACACGCTCATCGGCTACGAGCCGCTCCCGGCCTGGAAGGCCTACCTGCGCTGGCAGGTGGTCAACTCCTTCGCCGGGTTGCTCTCCCAGAACTTCGTAAACGAGAACTTCGATTTCAACGGCCGCGTCCTCTCCGGAGCGCAAAAGATGGGCCCGCGCTGGAAGCGCTGCGTTTCCATGGCCGACTCCATGATGGGCGACGCGCTGGGCCGCGCCTACGTGGACAAGTTCTTCCCGCCGTCGAGCATGGCGGCGGCCGGCGGCATGGTCCACGCCGAGGAAAGCGCCATGGCTCGCAACATTCGGAACGTGACCTGGATGGGCGCCAAGACCAAGGCCGCGGCCTTGAAAAAGCTCTCCGAGATGCAGAACAAAATCGGCTATCCTTCCAAGTGGCAGAGCTACGCCAAGCTCTCCATCAGCCGCGGCGACTTGGTCGGCGACGTGGAGAACGCCTCGGCCCTCGCCATGACGCAGAGCGTGGACGAGATCGGCGCCAAGACCGACACCAGCAAGTGGGGCATGACGCCCCCCACGGTCAACGCCTACTACAACCCCTCCCAGAACAACATCAATTTCCCGGCCGGCATCCTGCAGCCGCCGTTCTTCAACGGGCAGGCCTGCCTGGCGGAAAACCTGGGCGGCATCGGCGCGGTTATCGGGCATGAGATGACCCACGGCTTCGACGACCAGGGCAGCCAGTACGACGGCCACGGCAACCGCAGGAACTGGTGGACGCCCAAGGACAAGGCCGCCTTTGACCAGCGCACCCAGTGCCTGGTCAACGAGTATTCCCAATTCGTGGCCACGCAGGACCCCAGCAACCCCAAGAAGCCCGTCATGGTCAACGGCCGGCTCACGCTGGGCGAGAATACGGCGGACAATGGCGGCGTGCGCATCGCCTACATGACCCTGCAAAACGCCTTGAACCAGCACCAGGCCGCGCACTGCAAGTCCGGGCACTGGACCGACGACCAGGTGTTTTTTCTGAGCTTCGCCCAGCTTTGGTGCGGCAGCGACACGCCGCAGCTGGCCAAGATGCTGGCCAATACCGACCCGCACTCGCCTAACGCCGCGCGCGTCAACGGCGTGCTGCGCAACATGCCCCAGTTCCAGCAAGCCTTTGCCTGCCCGGCCAACTCGCCCATGGTGGCCGGCGCCAAGGCCTGCCGGGTGTGGTAGGTTCAGGCTTCCGACAAGATTAGGAGCGTAATCTCCGCGGGCACCGCAAAGCGGTGCGCCGGGCCCCAGTAGCCGGTGCCGGGATTGACGTAAATCTGCAGACGGCCTCGGCGCGAGAGGCCCCGCGCGTAGCGGTGGAAAAGCCGGATGAAGAGGCTGGCCGGAAAAAACTGCCCGCCGTGCGTGTGGCCGGAGAGCTGCAAATCAAAACCCGCGCGCTCGGCCGCTTTGGCCGCTCCGGGGCGGTGCGCCAGCAAAATCCGAAAATCGCAGGACTCTCCCCCCGCCGCGGCCTTGGCCATGTCGGGAACGTGGCCCGGCACGAAGGCGCCGCCGAAATCGTCGGGAACGCCGGCGATGAAAAGCTTGGCCCCGCCCCGTTCCAGGACGCGGCTTGAATTGAGCAGCGGCGTAAATCCGAGCTCCCTGGCTTTTTGAACCCAGTCCAACGCGTTCCAATAATACTCATGATTGCCGGTCACGTAGTAAACGCCCAAATGCGCGCGCAGTTCCACCAAGGGTGCCACGCGGCGCGCAATCTGCGCGACGGTCCCATCGGCCAAATCGCCCGTGATCGCGATGAGGTCGGGTTTTATCTCCAGCACGCGCCGGACGATGCCTTCGACGTAGCCGCGCTCGATGGTATGTCCGGCGTGCAAATCGCTGATCTGCGCGATGCGCAGGCCGCGCAGGCCAGGCGCCAGGCCCGGAGCTCGAATCAAAACCTCAACCACGCGCGGACCCCGCAGCGCCTGGCCTAGGCCCAGAAACGCCAGCACGACCGCTGCGGCGAGAGCCGCCTCGGGCAAGGCGCGTAAAAGAAGCGACCCATCCAGGACCGGAGAGAGCAGGAAGCCCGCCGCGGCCGCGATGGCCGAGAGAATGAGAAACGTGGCCCACGCGCCCAAGCCCACGCTGGTCGTCCAGGAAACGGCGCGCGCGGCCCAGGAGTTCTCCGGCAGGGCGCCCAGGCGGTAGGCGATTTGCCAGCCGACGAAAAGCGCCACGAGCAGTACGGAAGCCGCGAGCGCCGCCAGGGGATGCGCGGGAAAGGCCTGCGCGGCGTTCATTCCGGCGTAGAGGCCCAGGAGCGCGGCGACCGACAGGATGACCAGCAGGCGGGTTTTCATGCGTCCACCGTATTATATCGCGAACGCGGCGCCTTTAAAAAATCATAAAATTCATGCATGCGAGAACTTATCCCAGTCAGTGCCGAGTCGGACATTCCCGCCGCCTACGCCGCGGGGCCCATCGGCGACTTGCTGCGCTTTAACAACCTGGGCCGGCCTCTGCCCGAAATCCAGCAGGCCAAGCTGCTCATCGGCATGTGCATGGACTACCGCAAGCACCTGCGCATCCCTGATAATTTCGCCTACATTATCCGCGCCGGCGGAGCCAACCTGCGCTACAGCGAGTTCAAGGTTTCCTACGCCATCGCTGTGGGCGGCGTCAACGCCATCGCGCTCATGGGCCACACCCAGTGCGGCATGGTCAACCTCATGGCCCGCAAAGAAGCCTTCATCGCGGGCTTGGCGGAAAAAGCCGGCTGGGATCGCGAGGCCGCGGAGCGCCACTTCACGCAGTTCGCGCCGATGTTCGAAATCGGCGACGAGGCGGATTTCGTCTTGTCCGAGGCTAAGCGCCTGCGCGAGCGCTACCCCAAAATCACCGTCGCGCCCCTGATGTACAAGGTCGAGGACAACCGGCTCTACGCGCTGGCTGAATAGCGCGGGCGCCGCGCCTAACGCTTGACCTCGCCGGTGGGAACCGCCAGCACGAGGCTGGCGCAGTGGCGCATGACCCGTCCGACCGTGGTCCCCAGGACGACCTCGCTCAGGAAACCCTTGCGGTGCGCGGCCAAGACGACCAAGTCCGCTTTCCGCGCGGCCGCGGCAATTCCATCCGCCGAGCGACCGAAGTCCAACTGAGTCGAAACGCCGCAGACCCGGCGCAGGGGCTCGGGCAATTTCGCGACGGCCTTTTCCAGGAGGTGCTTGGCGTCCTTGACCGCTCCGGCCTTGGGCGGGAGCGGCGAGTTGAGCACGTAAAGGATTTTCAAGCGCGCGCCCAGGACCGCCGACATCTGAGCCGCGTAATGCAGGCCTTTGATGGAATAAGGCGCCAGATTGACGGGCGCAAGAACTGTTTTAAAGTTAGACAGCGGCTTCTTGACGACCAGCACGGGGATATCCGAGTGCCGCACCACCGCCTCTGCGACCGAGCCCTTGATGGCCCGCTCGATGCCGGTGTAGCCGTGCGTGCCCATGACGATGAGATCGAAGCCCAAACGGCGCCCCCAAGACACGATGGTCCCCTCGACGGGCCCTTCGACCAAACGGATGTCGGCGTTCTGACCTAGGCGTCCGCGCAAAAAATCCAGGGCTTCTTTCTTGGCCTTCGCGGTTAAAAAAGGCTCCGGGCCCAGCCCCATGCCCACGCCCACGGCGGCGTTGAGCCATTCCTGGACGTAGAGGCCCTCGACAGTGGCCGCGAAGCGTTGGCCCAAAATCGCAGCCTGCTTCCACGCCGCGACGGACGCGTCGGTCACATCCAGAGGCACTAAAATCTTCTTGGGCGGAACGCGCGGAACGTGGTTTCTAGCCATGGCAACCTCCCTAATATGTTTATCTGTCACGCAACGATAGGACCATGGAGCCGTTAAAAAAAGCGTCCCCGCGTTTCTAAGGCGCGGGGACGCTCAAGTTTCAACTATTTGGAGGGATTGGCAGACGCGCTCACGGCCGTCGCGGCGCTTGCGGCCGCGCAGTGCCGGCCGCAAAAATAACCGCCGATCGCGCCGATGGCCAGCAGCGCCACGGCGACCAGCGCCTTGCAGCCGCAGCAGGCCCCCTTCGAGCAGCATTTCCCGTCCTTCTTCGTCTCTTCGGTTTCCATGTGATGTCTCCTTGATATTTCCGATCTAGAATTGTTCGGAAATTAAAATATTTGACGCAAAAAAAATCAGACCTGTCCCCTGCCCCTTTCAAGCCGCTTCGAAACCTTGCCGAGCAGGGCGACAAGCTCATCTTGCTCGGAGGGTGAAAGCGCCTTCAAAACGTCCTGCGCGAAAGCGGCGCGCGCGGCCTTGGTCGCCTCGTGGACCGCCCGCCCCTCGTCGGTCAGCATCACCTGAACCACGCGCCGATCGTCGCTCGAGCGATCGCGCCGCACCAGATTTTTTTGAGAAAGCCGATCGATAAGACCCGTAACGCTGCTTAAGGAAAGCCGCACCGCCGCAGCGATGCCGCTCATGATGGGACACACGCACTGGCCCACCGCCCGCAGCGTGCGCAGTTCCTGCCGGCTGAGCCTCTCCGCGAGTTTCGGGCTTTCGCACTCCGCGCTTTCCGCGTTGTCGACTAGAATTTGAATTTCCTCCGCGAGGCGGCGCGCCTTATCGTCTGGTTCGCTTTTATTCATATTTATAAATAATTTACTAATTGAAGTATATCACGAGCGTCGCAAGCTGTCAAGGGTTATGCCTAATGCCGCCTCCTATATATAGACCCGGCTACGCAGGTCGGCCGCTAGAATTAGCTCCCCTTGACAAACACTTGGACGTGGATTATAATTAACTATATGGTTAACTATAATGGTCATCGGCTCGACCTCTCTTTTAGCGCGCTCTCGCATCCCATCCGCCGCGGCATCCTGGCGCGCCTGGCCTCCGGCGAAGCCACGGTCGCGGAGCTGGCGCGGCCGCACAGGGTCTCGGCGCCGGCCATCAGCAAGCACCTGCGTATTTTGGAGCAGGCCGGGCTCATGTCCCGCCGCAAGCAGGGCCGCGAGCATTTTTGCAGACTGGAGGCCGAGCGCATGAAGGAAGCCCAAACTTGGATCGAAAGCCAGCGCGCGCTTTGGAACGCGCGCCTGGACGCTCTGGAAAAATATCTCAAGGAGAACCCATGACCAAGCTCCGCGTGCGGTCCTTTTCCATTTCTATCGACGGCTACGGCGCGGGCCCGAACCAGGACGTCGATAATCCCCTGGGCGTCGGCGGCATGGCTCTGCACGAGTGGGCCTTCGCGACCAAGACCTTCCGCAAGATGTTCGGTCAGGAAGGCGGTTCGACGGGAACCGACGACGCGTTCGCGGCGCGCGGATTTGAAAATGTCGGAGCCTGGATTCTGGGCCGCAACATGTTCGGCCCCATCCGGGGGCCGTGGCCCGATGACAAGTGGAAAGGGTGGTGGGGCGCCAATCCCCCTTATCATACGCCCGTTTTCGTGCTGACCCACCACGCCCGGCCCTCCATCCAAATGGAGGGCGGCACCACGTTTCATTTCGTGACCGACGGCATCCATGCCGCATTAAAGCGCGCCGTCGAAGCCGCAAAAGGCAAGGATGTCCGCCTCGGCGGCGGAGTCGCCGCCATCCGCCAATACCTGAGCGCGGGGCTCATCGACGAGCTTCATTTAGCCATCTCCCCCGCCCTTCTCGGCGCGGGCGAGCATCTTTTGAAGGGCATCGACATGCCCAAACTCGGCTACCGGTGCGTCGAATACGTTCCGACGGACAAAACCGCGCACGTCGTTCTCTCAAAAGAACAGGAGAAACCATGAACAACACAACGGACTCGACGTCGGATCGTGAGATTAGGCTCAGCCGCGTGCTTGACGCGCCGCGCGAGCGGGTGTGGCGGGCGATGACCGACCCGAAGCAGATTGATCGGTGGTGGGGCCCCGACGGCTTTCGCAACGTCACCCAAGCCTGGGATTTTAGGCCCGGCGGCCTTTGGAAGCACGTGATGATCGGCCCCGACGGAAGCGAGTATTCGAATACGACGAAGTTCCTTGAAATCGTCGAACCCGAGAGCATCGCGTACGCCAACGCCGGCGGCAAGAAAGGAGAAAAAGAAGTTAGCCACCTTATGACGTTTTCGCTCAAGGCGTTGGGACCCTCGAGAACCGAAGTTACCGTCCACCATGTTTTCGACACGCGCCAAGAGCGCGACTTCGCCGTCGAGCGCTACGGCGTCGTGGAAGGCGGCAAGCAGACCTTGGCGCGGCTCGATCAGCACGTCACGAAGAACGTTTCCGCCGCGACGCCGGGCTTCGAGCTGCGGCTCGAACGCGTTATCAACGCGCCGCGCGAGCGCGTGTTCGAGGCATGGTCAAAACCCGAGCAACTCGCGCAGTGGTTCGCGCCCAAGCCATGGTCGCTGGCCATCGACAAAATGGATTTTCGAGCGGGCGGACGCTTCAAGATGGCGATGATCTCCCCCGAAGGCACGAGGCACGGCTTCGAGGGCATATACATCGAGGTCGTTGTACCTAAAAAGATCGTTTGGACCGGTGAATTTCCAGGTGATCCGGTAGATAATATCCGTACCGAGGTCTTCTTCGAGGATCAAGACGGGAGGACTAAGATCATAGCCCACCAGACCTTTGCAGTTCTGACCCCAATCAACGAGGGGCCGATCAAGGGCGCCAAGCAGGGCTGGACCATGACGCTCGATCAACTCGCGTCGTTCTGCCGGACGCGAACGCGGGGGCTTTTTTAACGCGGAAGCGGCCGCGGGCCGGGCGTCCTAAACGCGCCCGGCGCGCAGGTTTAGGTTCCAGGAGACGGTCTTACGCTCTTTGGGATTACCCCAAAGCGGCGCGAGCGTCTTTTGCAGGCCGCCCAGCGGGCTCTCGCCGTGCCGGTCGATGTAGTGCTGGACCGCGGACCAGCTGCGCAGGTAGCCCATGAAGGCGAATAAGTCCCAGTCCGCCTCCATGACGAACTCAGGGCACTCGATGGGCGCAAGCGGAATCTCGATGCCGCGGTTGCCCTTAAAGCGCAGGGCCACCTGCGGCGCCCAGTAGGGGCCCAAATCCTCGAGCGTAAAGCGGTCTACCAATCTGTTAATGTCCACGGACGTCGTGCGGCACTCCCAGTAGGTCCAAGCCGCGAACGCGCCGCCGGGCTTCAAAACCCGGCGCACCTCGGCGAAAAACTCCGTCGGCTTCATCCAATGCAGAGCCTGCGCGCAGGTCACGAGATCCGCGCTGGCCGAAGGTAGGCCGCAGGCCTCGCCGGGCTCCAACGCGTAGCGCACGCGTGGATGGCGCTGAGCGTGCTTTAATTGAGCCTCGCTCGGATCCGAGGCGTGGACCGACCCGAAGCTCTCGGCCAGCGCCACGGCGACTTGGCCGCTGCCCGTGGCGCAATCCCAAGCCAGAACTTTCGCCGGTGCCAATGAGGAGACGAAATCAATAAGCGCCGCAGGGTAGCGCGGCCGGTGCTTGGCGTATTCAGCCGCTTGCTTTGAGAATTCATCCTGAAAAGCTTGGCTCACGGCCCTAGTATGGCAAAAACAAAATCCGGCGTCACGCGACCGTCATTTGGGGTCATATGGGCGTCATTTAAATGTTATTCGCCCGTTATGGAGCGGCCCGGTGACGACGGCTTATAATGACAGTAGGGCTTATGAAGAAAATGGAGGCTCGCACCATCATCTTTGGGGACGTGCACGGCTGCTTGGATGAACTCCAATATCTTCTCCGCGCGACGCGCGCCACGTCCCAGGACCGGCTCATCAGCGTGGGCGACCTCATCGGCAAGGGCCCGGACAGCCGGGGCGTTTTGGAGTGGGCCCTGCGGGCCGAAAACCTGCGCTGCGTGCTGGGGAACCACGAGCGGCGCTTTCTGGTCCGCAAAAGCGGCGCGGCGCTTCCCGACGGCAAGAAACTCGACGAGGCGACCTGGCGCCAGCTCCGCGGCCGCTTCGCGCGCTACCGGCGCTTCATCGCGGGCTGGCCCCTCTGGATCAGGGAAAAGGATTATCTCGTGCTGCACGCGGGCCTCGTTCCGCGCAAATCCCTGGCTAAACAGGACGAATGGGACCTCATTACGCTGCGCCGCGTCGGCCGGGCGAAAAAACCCTGGTACGAGCTCTACCGCGGCGGCCGCCTGGCGGTCTTTGGCCATTGGTCGCGCCGCGATCCGATCGTGCGCCCCAACGCCGTGGGCTTGGACACCGGCTGCGTCTACGGCGGGCGCCTTTCGGCCCTGATTTTGCCCGAGCGTCGCATTGTGAGCGTCCCCGCCCGAAAAATTTACCGGGAAAAAGACTCGTGGCAATAAAAGCTTCCCGCCTGGCCGTCGCCGTTCTCTATCTTTTCGGGCTTTTCGCCCAACCCCTGCGCGCCCAGACCGATGAGGCGGACGCGACAAACGCAGGAGCCTCCGTACGGCAAATTTCCCTCAATGCCGTTTCTCTCCAAGCCTTGGCCTCCCCGTTGGACGGCTTTGCTTCCGAACTGCCGTCGCTGGGTTCCGTTCAAATTTCAAATCTCCCCTCCCAACTTCCCGCCGTCTTCGCGCCGGCCGAAACCGCGCCGAAAAAAGCGGCGGCACGCCCGGCCTCCGCCGCCGCGGCGCTTCCGGAATCCGAACTTCCACCGCAAGCTCAAAGCGGCGCGCGACCGCTTCAAGCCCTTCAAGCCGAATCTGCGCGCGCCGCGGCCTCCAAAGCGAAGCGGCCCGCCGCCATCATGCGCGGTCTATCCGCCCTAGGAGGGACCGCCCGAAAAATTCTCTTCAAGCCCTCATCGCTGGAATCGGATGATGGCCGCGCGGATTTCACCGCACCCGCCGCGCCGACGCCCGGCACCGCGATTCCCACGCCCAGCGGCGAAAATTCTCTCCCTGCCGCCGGAAAGGCCCTGTTGGCGCCCGCCGCGCTCGCGGGCGGCGCTTCGGGCGGCGGAAACTTTGTCCCCACCGCCGCCCCGGCCGCTCCCGACGCCGCGCCGCCGGCTAAAACCTGGCATTACCTAGTCGGCGTCTTCATGGGTCAAGTCGCCAACAATGCCCTGCAGGTCGCGCTTCCCCTGGTCCTGCTCAAGATCACGAGCTCCTTGAGCACGGTCGGATTCGCCACGGCCATGGCCGCGGCGATGGACGCGGCGGGAACGCTTATCGGCGGGCGGCTCGCCGCGCGCGTTCATCCCAAAAAACTGCTGGCCGGAGCGGCCGCCGCGCGCGCTCTCACGCTGGCGCTCATTCCCATTTTCTGGGCCGGCGGCCTGGGGCTGGCCCCCATCCTCGGCGTCTACATGCTCGACTCGCTCATCCGCGGCGTGGCCGACACAGCCCGCAACACCATGCCCATGGCTTTGGCGGGCAAGAGCAAGACGGCGCTCGACGGGCTTAACTCACGCTACCAGACCGCCTTCGAGTCGGGCGGGCTCCTGGGCCCCTTCGTCATGGGCGGCCTTTTGGCGTGGACGGGTCTCGCCGCCGCCAATTGGATGATTCCCGCCGCCTTCGCCGCGGCCGCCGCTCTCTTTATCCTCATGCCGCGCGGAGGGCTCGCTCGAACAAAGTCGGACGCGCCGGGCGGCGCTACGGGGACCTTCACCGATTCGCTGCGCCTGCTCCGGAAAAACCCCGCCCTGCGCTTGGCCATGCTGGCGACGCTGCTGGTGACGGTCTACCCCTTGAAAGGCGTCTTGCCCGCGCTTTTCGCCAAGAACATCCTCGGCGCGCCCGACCAGACGGCCTGGCTCGTGGGCGCGTTCGGGCTGGGCGGCGTGCTGGGTTCGCTCCTCTACGGCCGACTCTACAAGAAAATCTCCGCGCCGTCCTGGCTTAAATGGGGCGCGGCCGGCGTTCTGGTTTTCGGCGCGGCCATGGCTCCGCACGCCTTTTTGCCCATGGCCCTTGGGTGCCTTTTTTTCGCCGTCACCAACGTGATGGCCCGGGTTTCCGTCGTCTCCACCCTGCAGTCGAGCATCCCGCAGGGAGCCGAGGGACCCGTGATGGGATTGGCGCGCTTCTCGGGCAACATGATGTCCGTGGCCTTGAAGTTCGGCGTCGGGCTCGCCTTCGCCGTCGCGTCCCCGAGCCACGCCTTTCTCATCATCGGACTGGGCTTGGCCGCCGTCGCCGCGGCCCAGCTCTGGCTCTCGCGCCGCTTGGCGGCCGTGGCCTTGGCCGGCGCTCTGGCGGCGGTCAAACCGGGCTTAAAGCCGGCGCCGTCTCCGGCGCACGGCCTGCCCGGCCGGATCATCGTGGTTGAGGGCTTGGACGGCTCGGGCAAATCGACCCAAATGGAGATGCTCAAGGAGTCCCTCGAGTCGCAAGGGCTTAAGGTCGTGACCACGCGGTGGAACTCTTCGGAGTTGGTCGCCGAGACCGTGAAAAAGGCCAAGCGCGAGCGCACGCTCACTCCGGCTTCCTTCGCCGCGCTTAACGCCGCGGATTTGGCCGACCGGCTCGAAAAGGTCATCCTGCCGGCGCTGCGCGAAGGCTCCATCGTCTTGTCCGACCGCTATTTCTACACCGCCCTGGCCCGCGACTCGGTGCGTGGCAACGATCCCGCCTGGCTGCGCCAGCTCTACGCCTCGGCGATACGCCCCGACCTGACGTTCTATTTCCGTCTCCCGGTCGAAACGGCCATCGGGCGAGTCCTGGCGCGGACCGAGGACAGGCTCAAGCTCTCCGAGGATTTCAGCGAGGACAACCCGCCGGCCGGCATCCTGGGCCAAAACTATTACGCAGCGGGCCGCGACATGGATTTTTCCGCGGACGACGCGGAGAACTTCCGGATTTTCCAAGGACGCGTGGCCGCATCCTACGACGCGCAGTCCAAGCAGTTCGGATTTCAAACCCTGGACGCCCGGCAAGACAGGGAAAGCCTCCACCAAGCCGTCCTGGCCCGGACGGGCAAAGCGCTGGGGCCGCTGTCCGCCTACAAGCGCAAGGACGACCCCGCGGCGGCCGGAACCGACCTCTTCGACAAGAATCCCGCCGACGACGCGGAGAATATCCGCGAGAACTACCAGCATCCCAAGCGCGGCGTCCACTTCTACTTCCGCAACATGCTCCTGCCCATGCAGGAGCGCTTCGCCCAGTTGATGGACCACTCGATAATGCCGCAAGTCTTCCTGCACGGCTCGCCGCATATCGACAACTACGCCAAGTCGGCGCGGGGCGCGGCCATGGTCGACTTCGACCGCTCGCGCTACGGCCCCTACGCGTGGGACTTGGCGCGGCTGATGGTCTCCGTGTCCCTGCGCCAGAAAAAACCAGCCGCGGAGCTTTTGCACGCTAAAGTTCTGCGCCAGCTCAAGAAGGGCTATCTCCACGGCCTGCGCCATCCGGCCCGGCCGTTCTCGGAAGTTCGGACGCTCAAGGACAAGGAACCCAAGAAGGACGAGGCCTCCACCGACGCTTATCTTAAAGCCGGCAAGGGCTGGACGCAGGAGATGCGGGCCGATCCCTTGTCCCCCACCGACCCGCGAATCAAGAGCTTGCTTGACGGTTATCTGAAGAACCGCGGTGAAACCAGCCTCCTGAAGAAATATTTGGTCGAGGAAGCCGGGCGCGGCCGCGGCTCGATGGCCTTCCGGGACATTTTTCTTGTCGTGTTGGCCCCCAAGAACCCGAAATCAAGGCGAGACCGGATTTTCCTCAACTTCAAGCAGGTCCGCTCCGATCCGGATACGCGCTGGTACACCAATCCCTTCCCGAGCGACGGCCGGCGCATGCTGGCAGCCGGCAATCTCTACGCCCCCGGCTGGGAGCTGCGCCCCGGCTACGCGACCTTGGACGGCGTCGAGTACTACGTGAGGCAGATTCAGCCCCAGAACGCCAAAATTAAGAAGATGCTCGACAAGGAGCTGCAGGAGGATTTCGTCTACGCGGCCGGCACGCAGCTGGGCCGCGCCCACGCGCTCTCGGCGCAAAATTCCGCCGGAAAAATCGAGGAGCACCTGGAAGCCTATTGGGACGTTCTTGTCGCCGCGGCGCTGGCCATGCGCGACGAAATCGCCGCGGCCCACGCGCGCTATCTCAAGAATCTCGAAGCCCCGCAAAAAGCCGAGAGCCGTGGCGATTAAACCCGCCGAAGCCAAACCGGTTCCCGTCGGAGGACTGCTGGGCGGAGTCCTGGTCTCCCAGGTCGCCAACAGCGCGCTCCACCTGGCCCAGCCGCTGCTCATCCTAAAGATTTCCGGATCCTTCGGCGACGCGGCGCTCTTCGCCGCCTTCGACACCGCGGTTCACATGGCGGGAACCTTCATGGGCGGCTGGCCCGCCGACCGCATCGGCGCAAGGCGCCTGCTCATTATCTCCACGCTGCTTCGCGCCGCGGCGCTGGCTATTATTCCCCTGGCCTGGGCGGCGGGAGTCTTGACTCTTTATCGCGCGATGGCCGCCTACACCGCGGATGCGCTGGTGCGCGGATTTACGGACACCGCCGTGCACACGGTGCCGCTGGAGCTTGGCGAGAACAACCGCGACAAGCTCGACCGGATCAACTCCCGCTATGAGTTAGCCTTTGAACTCGGCGGCGTAGCCGGTCCCCTGATGTTGGGCGCATTCATGCTCTGGATGAAAGGCATCGCCGTGCAGGCCGTCATTCCGGCCGGATTCGCCGCGGCCGCTCTGGTCTTCGTGGCCGTTCCCAAGCAGCCGCGCCAATCGAAGTCTCCGGAAAGAGTTCGCGCCGGCGGAACTCTTTCAGGCCTGCGCTTGGCCCTAAGCGACAAGACGCTCCTCCTGGCCTGCGTGGGCCTCGCGCTGCTCAACCTCTACCCCCTGCGCAAGCTCTTCTCGGCTTTTTTCGCCAAGGGAATTCTCCACTCGCCGGCCGCCGCGGGCTGGCTGGGCGCCGCGTTCGCGCTAGGCGGCGCGGGCGGCTCCATTCTCTACGGCCGGTTCCCAGACCTGGGATCCACGTCCGAATGGATCATCGCGGGAGCCTGCGGCTCCATCGCCTTGGCCGTCGGCTGGATTCCCGCGGGCCTCGCCATGATGATGGCCGCGGCGTTTCTTTTCTCACTCGTCAATGCCGGTGCCCGGCTCTCGCTGGCGCGGCGGCTCCAGCAGGCCACGCCCTTGGGGGCCGCCGGCGGCGTCACCGCCGCGGCCAGATTGGGCGCCAATGCGGCCTCGGTGCTGCTCAAGGCCCTCTTCGGAGCGGCCTTCGCCTTGGGCGCGGGCATCCGGCTGTCTTTCGCCGTGGTCGGAACGGGAGTGGGGCTTTTAGCTCTCCTACAGTTTGTCCTCGCCGCGCGCGTCGCGCGTCAGGACCGCCCGGCGCTTTCGGATCTAACGCGGGACGCCTGGGACCGCGAGAGCGCAGCGGGCGGCGCCCAGAAGAGCGGCGTGATCGTTTAAGACCACGCGCACGGGGATAGATTCCAGCACCGGGCGCATGCGGCCCTTATCCAAAAACGCCTTCATGAAGGCAGGCTCCCGAAGTTTTGGCAAAATTTTTGGCGCGATGCCGCCGCCCAGGAAAACGCCGCCGCGAGCCAGGACGGACAGCGCCAGATTCCCGGCCTGCGCGCCGTAAACGGAGACGAAGATATCCAGGGCGCGCGCGCAAATCTCCGCGCGGCTCTCCAGGGCGGCTGTTGAAATAGCGGCCGACGGGTCCTCGGACTTCATTTCCGCCGCGAGCCACGCGGGCTCGTGCATTTTCCGGACTTGGCGCAAAAAATCGTAGATATTGACGAGGCCGGGCCCGGAGACCACGCGCTCGTAGCTCACGCGGCCGAATTTCCGGCGCAGGAAATCAAGAAGCGCCGCCTCTTCGTCCGAACGCGGCGCGAAGTCCATGTGGCCGCCCTCGGTCGCCACCGGAATCAGGCGCGTCCCGTCGGCAATCATGAGCGCCTGGCCCAAGCCCGTGCCTGCGGCGATAAGCGCTTGATGACCTGAGGCGCCGGACGCGCCAGCGTTCAAGACCGCGAAGTCCTTCTCCGCGAGTTCCGCCAAGCCCCAGGCGTTGGCCTCCAAATCGTTCAAGAGCCGGACCGGCGCTCCGGACAAGGACGGCGACAGGCCGCGGGCGTCGATTTCCCAGGGCAGGTTGGTCGCCTCGACGCGGCCGTCCTTGACCGGTCCCGCGACGCCCAAGCACGCGGAGACCACGCCCGCGCGGTGCTTGGCGACAAACGCTTCAAGGGCTTCGCCCAAAGACGCATAGTTCCGGCTGGGGTAAATCTCCAAAACGGCGGGCTTGAGCTCCGCGGCGCCGGCCTTGAAAAGCGCCAGACGCGTGTTGGTCCCGCCCACGTCCCCGGCAAGAATCATCGCTTCGGCCACGCTGTTTTTCCTTCGCTCAACCCACGACGCGGCGCAGAGCGTCGGCCAGAATTGAAAGACTTTGGGCGCCGGGCAGATGGACGCGCAAAAGACGGCGGCCGCGCTGCGAGAGCACGGCGAAATCCCCGCGCGCCTGCGCGGCCTTGACCGCGCCGAAGGCGTACTTTTTACCGGGCACGGCCGCGTCCTGGGCCGGCTCGGCGGTGATTTGCAGAAACACGCCGGTGTTAGGCCCGCCCTTATAGGCTTGGCCCGTCGAATGCTGGAAGCGGGGCCCGAATCCCAGGCACACGGCCGCTCCGGTTTTACCCACAATCGTCCGGCGCGCGGCCTCCAGAATTTTCTCATGCTCCGCGTTCATCTCAAGATAAGCCAGGAGCGCGACGTAGTCGCCCTTTTTCCAGCGCGCCAAGTGCGCGCGCAGATATCCGGCCAAGGACGGCTCGGATCCGGCCAGGGCCTTGGCTCCGGCCTCATCCGTGAAGAGCTTAATCCCGCCTTCTTCGAACACGGGCGTCTCTTTCGGAAACGATCCGGTCTTCTCGTACTCGTCCATGAGCGCCTTGGTCGCGATTTTGCTTGCCTCGACGTCCGGCTGGTTGAAGGGATTGATTCCCAAAAGGCTGCCCGCGACCGCCGTGGCGATTTCCCAGCGGAAAAACTCCTGGCCGAGGCGGTAGACGTCGGCGACGGACACGCGAACGACCGGCTGCCCGCCTTTTTCGAGCGCCGCGGCTTGGGCGTCCTGCGCCGCGTCGGGCGCGGCCTCCAGGCGCAGATAAACGAAAAGCCTATCGGAGCCGTAGATATCGACCCCGACCGACGGTTCGCGATCCACCGGGATAATCCCCTTGCCCTGCTTCCCGGTGGACTCGGCCAGCAGTTGCTCCAGCCACGCGCCCAAATCGCTGATGCCGGGCGACGAGATGAAGGTCACTTTGTCGCGGCCCCGCAGGGCCGCCGCGCCCAAAATGGTCCCCAAGACCGCGCCCGGATTTTCCGCCAAGCGGGAGGTTTTGCAGGCCTCCTGCATTTCATGGGCCGCGCCCAAAAATTTCGCGACGTCCAGGCCCATGACCGCGGCCGGGACCATCCCGAAATCGGAAAGCGCGGAGTATCGTCCGCCGATGGAAGCCTCGCCGTGAAACACGCGCCTAAAACCTCGCCCCCGCGCGGTTTTTTCAAGCGCCGAGCCCGGATCGGTCACCGCGATGAAGTGCGCGCCGGCTTGGCCCGCGCCCAGCGCCTTTTGCGCCGCGGCCCAGAAATAATCCATGAGGATATTGGGCTCAAGCGTGCCGCCGGACTTGCTAGAAACGATGAACAGCGTCTTCGCCGGTTCGATGCGACGCTCGAAGGAGAGAATCTGCTCCGGGTCCGTGGAGTCGAGCACCAGAAGCTCCGGGAAGCCCGGAACTTTTTCAAAGCTGAGCCGCAGCACATCGGGGCACAGGCTCGAGCCTCCCATGCCGAGCAAAAGCGCATGGGAAAACCCCGCGGCCTTGATCTCCTTTTGAAACGCCGTGAACTCCGGCGCGCGCGCCGATTGGCGCTCGATGACGTCGAGCCAGCCCATCCAGCGCGCCTCGTCCGCTCCGGTCCAGAGACCCGCGTCGCGCGCCCACAGGCGTTTCATTTTGCCTTCGTCCTGCCAGGCGCGCAGGGCTTGGCCCGCCGCGTCGGCCAACGGCTTGGACAGCCTCGGCTCCAACCCGTTCAAGCTCATCGCGATCTCCATGTCAGGAAGGCCTCCCGACCGCGGCCAGAAGCTTGTCGAACGCATCGGCGAAAAGCTTGACCCCGTGGAACAAAACCTCATCGGTAATGGCATTCAAGGAAATACCGAGGCTTTCGAGCGCGGCGAGCTGCGCCTTGGCCTCACTCAAGCCCTGCTCCAGGGTCGCCGCGGCGCGGCCATGATCGCGGAAGGCGTCCAAGGTCGCGGGCGGAACCGTGTTGACCGTGTCTTTGCCGATGAGATCCTCGATGTAGAGAACGTCGCGGTACTTGGGGTTTTTCGTGCTGGTGCTGGCCCAGAGCAGGCGCTGAGTCATGGCGCCCTTCGCCTCCAAGGCGCGCCAGCGCTGATCCGCGATGATGTCCTTGTAGAGCGCGTAGGCGAGCTTGGCGTTGGCGATGGCGACCTTGCCCAGCAGGCTCTCTGCCGTCTTGGCGCGCTCGCCGCCGGCCTTGGCGGCTTCGGCCAGCCGCGCGTCTGCCGCGGTGTCGATGCGGCTGACGAAAAAGCTGGCCACGCCCGCGATGCCGGAGACGCTCTGGCCCGAAGCCGCGCGTTGTTCCAGGCCCGCGACGTAGGCCCAGGCGGCCTTGGCGTAGAGATCCCGCGAGAACAAAAGCGTCACGTTGACGTTGATGCCCTCCGAAATCAGCGTCTCGATGGCCGGGATGCCCTCCGGCGTCCCGGGAACCTTGATCATGAGGTTCTCGCGGCCCACGGCCTTCCAGAGCCGCCGCGCCTCGGCGAGCGTGCTCCGCGTGTCGCGGGCCAGGTAAGGCGAGACCTCCATGCTGACGTAGCCGTCCCGACGCTTGGTCTTGTCGTAGACCGGGCGCAGGGCGTCGGCCGCGGCGCGGATGTCGTCCATGGCGACCGCCTCGTAGATGTCCATGGCGGAAAGGCCGGGCTTGGCCTTCAACTCCCGCAGCTTCGGCGCGTAATCCGGGCTGTCCGCGATGGCCTTCTCGAAAATCGACGGGTTGGAGGTGAGCCCGCTTAAGCCGTCCTCATCGATGAGGCGCGCGAGCGCCCCCGTGGTCAGCAGATCGCGCCGGATGTAATCGAGCCATACCGACTGGCCCAGGGCCGAAAGAGCCTTGAGATTGTTTACCGCCTTCGCTGCCGGAGCCGACTTGGTTTGCGCCATGAATTCCTCCTGGACGGGGCCGGCGTTAACCGCGCCGATCTTGACAAGATCGAGACCCCAGCTATACTTATTTTATATTTTTGCGCGCGAGAGGAATCGCCTCTTTTTCCATTTTCCGGACAAAGATTCGAGATTTTCCTGCGGGCGCAGCAGAGTGAGCCAAACATTGAAAGACGCCGCGCCCAAATCCCCTCCGCGGGCGGGAGCTAGTTCAGCCCCCGCCCGTCGGCGCCTTTTGCCGGGATCCGAGCGAGGACGACAAGGCCTCGTCCTGTGCTGACACGACGGCGCGCCGCCTTCGCCGCCTTATTGATTCTTTCTTATCTTCCCGCGCGAATAAACTTGTGGGCGCAGTTCTCCACGCCCTACGATCCGGATCTTTCCTCGCCGACGCAAAGCCAGGCGCAAAGTTCCTCCGCCCAGACCCAGTCCCAAGCCGCGCCCGCCACTATTCCGGTCTCCCCGGAAGCCATCAAGAACGCGGGCCCCATCGAGCTCATGTCCACCGCCGCCATCGCGGGCCTCTTCGAGCAGCCCTCCGCCTCCACCGCGCCCGCACCGGCCCCCGCGAGCTTCTCAAAATTCATCGAGAACCTCCCCCCCATCTCCTACAGCCAGCAGGAATACAACGTAGCTCGGCAAAACGAGGAAGTGCGCGAGAAGCAGCAGGAGCTCCGGGAGCAGGAAGCGGAATTTTTCGCCCAACAAGGCTTGGCCATCTCGACCGGCACGCCCAACCCGCCGCCGCCCGAGCTCGAGCTTCCCACCTACGGCACCAGCCTCTCCGTCACGGGCCGCAAAGTGGTCGGGGTGTCCTACTCGGAGAAACGCTTCCTGCATTCCCAGGACGCGACCGGACAGCCCATGGTCACCAACGCGCTCCAGATTACCCAGCAGCTGCAGCTGCGCATGCAGGGAAAAATCGGCCCCAAGATCGCCGTCAACGTGGACTACGACGACACCCAGCAGAACCACCAGGACATCTCGGTGGTCTATACCGGCGACCCGGACGAGGTGGTGCAGAACGTCTCCTTCGGCGACATCGACTTGTCCCTGCCCTCGACCGAGTTCGTCTCCTACGACAAGCAGCTCTTCGGCATCCGGGGCGATTTCCAGTACAAGGGCGCCAAGTTCACCGCGATTGCCAGCCGCACCCAGGGCACCACGCACACCAAGCAGTTCTTCGGAAATTCCCAATTCGTCTCCGAGGACATCCCGGACACTTCCTACATCCGCTACACTTACTACGATTTGACCTTCGGGGACGGGGCCCGGCTTCCCATCAAGCAGGGCAGCGAGCGGGTCTATCTCTCCAACCAGAACATCACCCAGATCAACGCCAACAGCGTGGACATGACGGCCACCGACTTCGCCGTGCCCAGCTCCACCTACACCGGCTACTTCGTCCAGCTCGCCCCCGGCTCGGACTACACCATGGACTACGTCCACGGCATCATCCATTTCCGGATACCTCGCCAGCCGGGCGACGTCGTTGCCGTCGACTTCACCGATGCCTCGGGCCACAACGTTTCCGTGGAAACCTCGCCTTACAACACCTCGACCATAGGAGCGCCGCCCTGCGTGGAGCCAGCCACCGCCGACTCCTTGAGCGGCCAGCCTTGCCCACGGCTCATCAAGACCCCGGGCGACATCTACATCTCGACGCCCTCGGAATCCGGCTGGGACAGGGAGATGAAGACCTTCTACAATCTGGGGCAGGCCGACATCGTCAACGACAACGGCCACGGCAACTTCATCCTGAAGGTGCTCGATCCCACGACTCGCGCCGAGGTCGGATCGAGCTTGAATCCCCAGCAGATTTACCCGCAGACCGTCCTCATGGATTTCGCCGACGGCATCGCGCAGCTGGACGCGCCCTTCGCCGAGGTGGGAGACTCGGCGACCATCGACCCGCAAATTTACGCGCCCACGCCCATTTCCAAGCGCATCATCCACGCGGAGTTCAGCTACCGCTTTAAGACCTTCACCTTGGAGCCCAACATCGTGCCCCAGTCGGAAATCGTGCTGCTGGACAACCAAAAGCTCAACCGCAACGTGGACTACTACATCGACTACGCCGGCGGCTTTATCACCTTCTTCAACCCGGACCGCATCCAGGCCAACTCGGAAATCGACATCAGCTACGAGGTCTCGGCCTTCGGCGGCATCTCCAACACGTCCCTCTTGGGCGGACGCTTGTCCTATGACTTCAACCAGCACTTCAGCATCGGCACGACTCTTCTCTATCAAGCCGGCTCCAAGTCGCCGACCACCCCAGACATCAGCGATTTGGCGCAAAGCCTAATGGTCTACGACTTCAACACCTCCCTGAAGGACATCGACGTCATTCCCGGCGCCCTGCATGTCACCAACTTGAGCGCCGAGGTGGCGCAGAGCCGCCAGCAGTTCAACTTGAACAGCTACGCCATCGTGGACAACATGGAGGGCATTTCGCAGGAGACCGACGCGAGCCTCTTCTACGGCTCGTGGATCATCGCCACCAACCCCACGTGCGGAAGCATTTCATCGACGGCGCAGGGCGACATGATTACGGACTGCACCGGGACCAACCCCTCGAACACCGGCCCCAGCGATCCGACGAAACTGACCTGGAGCAACGCCAGCGTGCCCATTCTCGACATCACGCCCAATGCCCAGGCCAACACCGGGCAGACCCAGAATGTGCTCGACCTGCACTATGACTTCTCCAACGCCGACTCGCAGGAGCAGTCCATCGTCTTTCCCTTCTCCACCACGGGCCTGGACTTCTCCCAGAAGACCATCCTGCAGGTCGTCATGTACGGCGACGCCTCCGACAACTCGCTCAACTTCCGCCTGGGCGGCATCAGCGACGACATGGACGGCACGGGCGGCACCGCGCTCGATCCACCGCTTTACTGCGCCAACGGCACCATCATCACCTCCGCGGCCAAGACCGAGGACTCAAACTGCAACGGCGTCCTCGATCCGGGCGAGGACGTCGGCTGGCTCTATTACTATCCGCAGCAAGCCGTCACCATCGGCGGCACGACGTATCAGCCCGGCAGCCTCTCGAAGCGTTTCGGAGCCAACAACGGCCGCATCGACTCGGAGGACCTCTACGGCACCGGGGTCCTCAAGCCCGACGACGGCCTGGGCGACAACTACGGCTACGTCCGCTCGCTCAATCCCTCCTTCGTCCAAGCTTCCGGCTGCACGATCAACGGCGCGAACTGCCTGGAGGACTCCAGCGGCACCGCGCACAACAATATCGATTTTAAGGGCGCCACCAATAACCAAGGCTGGATGGTTCTGGACATCCCCCTGAATATTTCCACCGCGAACGCGACGGCCTGGACCAACATCAAGAACATCACCATCTCGGTCCTGCACACCGGTTCAGCCACGAGCGGCACGTTGCAGTTCGCCAAAATAGCGGTGCTGGGCCAGACTTGGCAGAACGGCTCGCCCGTGGACCCCGCGACCAACAATCCCCCCATCGCGGGCGAAAGCATGCTCATCGAACCCATCAACAACGCCACCAATCCCAACTACATCCCGATTTACAACGCCGGCGGCGACGCGGAGGCGGTCTTTAACGAACTCTACGGCAGCCTTTCCAATCTCCAGCAGCAGTCCAACAGCCAGAACGTCCAGGAGCAGGCCTTGGAGATGCAGTATCAGGGGCTGTCGCTCGAACCCTACAGCAGTTCCGTCACCGGCAGCACGGTCAGCGCCGTCGTGGTCACCAAGCGGGTCTTTACTCCCGCCGACGACATGAGCCAGCACAAGGAGCTCGACTTCCTGGTCTACGGAAACGCGCAGGCGACCAACGGATCTCAGTGCCCCGCCACCCAAACCTACCCCATCTCTGCGGGCACCCCGGATTGCAGCAACAACATTTTCTTCCTGCGCGCCGGCACGGACCAGAGCTTCTATGAAATAGACGTGCCCATCACGTTCACGGGCTGGAAGCTCATCAAGGTGGACCAAGCGCTCAACGCCTTCCGGGTGGCGCAAAGCTGGACCGCGGACAGCTCCGACCCGCCGGGAACCATCGTGGTCAGCAGCGGAACGCCCAACCTCCAGCAGGTCTCCGAGCTGGTGGCGGGCGTGAAGCTGTCCAGCTACACCTTCGACTCAAACGCCAAACCGACCGGCACCTCCCCCTACTTCGAGTCGCCAGGACCGGGACTCAATCTCACCCAGGGAGAGGAGACCGTCTACTTGGACGAGATTTTCTTGGCCAAGCCGGTCACCCGGGTGGGCAACGCCTACGATTTCCAGGGCGACTTCGCCGTGCCCAACTGGGGAACCTTCGGCGCCAAGTCGCGCTACGTGGACCGCAACTTCCAGACCCCGACCTCGGTCGTCTCCAACCAGGACAACGAACTCGACAACGCCTACATGAACCTCACGCGCCTGCGCTATTTCCCCATGAGCTTCAACGTCTCGCGCGCGGTGGTCAACACGCCCGACGTCGCGCAGACCGGGAACCTCTCGAACCTGGTCAACCTATTGCAGGAAGGCAGGGTCGTTACCTGGAACGGCAGCGCCCAAGGCACCTTTAACCTGGGGGCCCTGCCTCAGGTGACCCTGGGCTACACGCGCAACCAAATTGATTACGATCTCCTGGGCCGCACCGACGATAGGCAGACCTACACTTCGGCCCTGCAGTACGGCGTGCCCACGCAGAGCCACTTCCTGCCGCGCACCATCAACCTGACCTACTCCTATTCCAAGTACAGCGTGAACTACAATTCCCTAAACGTCCTGGAGCAGCCGGGCAACGACAACACCGCGGACATTACCAACACCTACGGAGCCAAGATAGACTTCGTCCCCTGGAACGGCTCCTCCTTCGATCCCAACTACGCCCTGACCACGGTCACCGAAAAACGCCAGAACTTCAGCGCCGGGTACGGCCAGGACTTCAGCTATCCGCTCTCGCTCAATCAGACCGCCGGCTTCACTTCGAACTTCCGCGTCAACCGCTGGCTCAACCCGCAGGTCAACTACAGCATCAACACCATCTCGCAGAGCAACGTGAGCACCACCAGCGTCGTCGTCGGCCTCTCGACCTACACCTTCAGCTACGGGGACATCCAGACCATCACCCGCAACTCCAACGGCGCCGTCACGCTGCCCATCGACTTCAGCCAGATCACGCCTAATTCCAAGTTGCTTAAGACCCTCGACATCGTCAACGGCTACCAAATCCAGGACGGCGACGTGTGGAACAACGTGGAGCGGGGCCTCAACCCCATGGGCGACCTGTGGATCCGCAACGGGCTTCATCCAACGAACCCCGCGGCCATTCTGCAGACCCAAACCCTGCAGGACACCGTCAACTCGACCCAGCGCTGGCTGCCCCTGCAGAACTACGGCTTAAAAGGACGCTGGGCTCCGTTGAAAACCCTCTCTCTCTCCAACAACTTCGTCTACAGCCTGCAGCGGGGCCAGACCACGGGGACGCCTTCCCGGGTCATCTCGACGACCCTGCCGGACCTGGTCACCAACATCAGCCAGTTGGAGCAGATGCTGGGCTCCCAGTCCTGGATGGCCAACACCCAACTGGATCTCCGCGTGGAGGCGCACCGGACGCTGACCGAGGGGCAGAGCTTGGCCACGGACCAGTCCTACAGCATGGATCTGCGCAGCATGCTCTTCAAGAAATACGACAGCCTTATCAGCGCGAATCTCCGCGCCTCCGACAGCCAGAGCCTCATCGCGGACGTCAACACGCAAGTCACGGGCCATCAGGACGCCACCGTGCAGACCACCTTCAACGCGGGCAAGTTCTCGCTCACGCCCAAAGTCCTCTACAACCACGACACCAACAAGAACGGCCTGGGCGTCTATGCTCAAAACGACACGGACGTCACCCCCAGCCTAATTAGCCGCGCGGACATCAGCATGCCCAAGGGGCTCTACATCCCGCTTTTGATGAAGTCGCCGCTGCTCTTCATCAACCGCGTCATCTGGACCAACACCTTGTCCATGGACTACAAGTACTCGCCGGTGACCGCGGCCAACGATTTCGAGCTCTTCAGCTACAACACCAGCGCGGACTACCAAATCGCGCAGAACCTGCGCCTGACTTTGAACGGCGCCATCGCCGCGCAGTTGGACCGCTACATCAAGACCAACGACTACATCTCGGTGCAGTTTGGCACCAACCTGACCTTCCAGTTCTAGGCCGGGCGGATCTTATTCGGCCGCGAGAGAGGCGGGATCCGGAAGACTGGCGCGGGGCAGGAGAACGATTAAGGGCAGCGAGAGGATGAAGAGTCCGACCATGATGAGAAAAGCGTCGTTGTAGGACATCAAGGACGCCTGCCGGTTGATCATGTGGTTGACCAGGGCGGCTTCCACGGCGCGAGCGTGAGGGACGCCGAAAAGACGGTGCAGATAGCCGACCGCGACGCGAGAATAAAGGCGGTAGGACGCGTTGAAGGGGCTCACGTTCCGAGTGAGCCAAAACCGGTGAACCTGGATTCGTCGGGCCAGGACAGTCCCCATGACGGCGTAGGCGATGTTGCCGGCGACGCGGCGAGAAAGGGTGTAAATGCCCGAGGCCGCGGTCATGCGCTTTTTGGGAATGCGGCTGAGCGCCGCGGTGCTTAAGGCCACCATCGAGAACGCCATGCCGGCCCCGCCTAAAATCATCGCGGGCAGAAACGTCCAAAAGCCCACGGACAGCGGCAATCGGGCCAGAAGCCAGTAGGAAGCAATCGACAAGAGTATCCCCCCGCCGACCATCCAGCGAGGGCTGATCTTGTTGTAAATCCGCCCCACCAAAGGCATCAAAAGAAACATGGTCGCGGCTCGGGGCAAGAGAAGCAGGCCCGATTGAGTCGCGTCGTAGCTCAAGAGCTCCTGGCTCCATTGCGGCAAGAGAAAGCTCACTCCGTAAAGCCCCATGCTGATGACCGCGCCGATGACGACGCCGGCGTTCAAGGACGGATCCTTCAGGAGCCTGAAGTCGATGATGGGATCTTGGACGCGCATCTCCCAAAAAACGAACGCCGTCAAGGCAATAACGGCTCCCGCCGCTCCGAAGCAAATCCACCTTGAAGAAAACCAATCGACCTCTTCGCCGTGCTCGAGCACGATCTGCATGAGGGTCAAGCCCGCCATGAGCAGCCCGATGCCCGCGGCGTCGATGTTCTCCATATGCCGCTGCAGGTAGGGCGGATCCTCCACGAAGGCCGCGGTCATCACGATGGCCAGGATGGCGATGGGAATATTGATGAAGAAAATGGAGGGCCAGCCGTAGTGATCCACCAGCCACCCGCCCAGGACAGGCCCGATGGCGGGAGCGATGACCACGCCCATGGAGAACGTGGCCATGGCCATGCCCTGCTCCTCGGTGGGGAAAGTTTCCCGAGCGATGGCCTGGGCGCAGGGAATGAGCCCGCCTCCTCCGATTCCCTGAATCATGCGGAAAATGATTATTTCAGCGAAAGAGTGCGCGAAGCCGGATAAGATGGAGCCGATGGTAAAGATGATCATGGATGTGAGGAAGTAGCGCTTGCGGCCCAAGAGCACGGACCACCAATTGGACATGGTGATCATGATGATTTCCGCGATGCTGTAGGCCGTGGAGACCCAGGCGACGCTGAGCAAATCGACGCCGAAGCTGCCCATCATGTGCGGCATGGCGACGTTGACGACCGTGACGTCCATGACGGACATGAAGACGCCCAGCATGACCGAGCCGGTCACGAGCCATTTATTATGCTTGGGCTGAAATGAGTCCATAAGCGCTTTCCACTTTATCAAAAATTCCGGGGAACCTTCCGGCCGCTCCATTCGTATCATGTGTATGAGCGTCGCCGGCATCCGGGGCCTTCTTTTGGATCTTTTCTGGCCGCAGACCTGCGCCCATTGCCGCCGCGACTTGCCGCGCGGCGCCGATGCGCCTCTGTGCGGAGCGTGCCTGGGGCGGATGAAGCCGATGGAGCGCCCTTTTTGCGCGCGGTGCGGCGTCCCTTCCGCCAAGGACGGCCTCTGCGTCTCCTGCCGCGCGGCCAAGCTCTCGTGCCGCAATATCCGCGCCGCCTGTCTTTACCGGGAAGCCTCCGTCTCGCTCATCCACGCCTTTAAATACCGCGGGCGCAAATCGGCCGCGCTCTGGGCCGGCGCCTACATGGCCCGGGCGCTGCCGCGCTTTCCCGAAATAGGCCGTCCCGACGTGCTTATTCCGGTGCCCCTGCATCGGCGGCGGCTGGCCGAAAGGGGGTACAATCAGGCTCGATTATTGGCCGATGAGATCGGCCGCAGCGCGGGAATTCCAACGGCCGGCGATGGATTAATCCGCGTAAAAAACACGAAGCCGCAATGGACGCTGGGCCGGCAAAAGCGCCTGGAGAACCTCGCGGAGGCCTTCGCGGTCGAGGGCCGGAATTTTCTGGGCCTGCGCGTGATGCTCATCGATGATGTGTGCACGACGGGGGCGTCCTTAGAAGGATGCGCCCGGGCGCTTTTGCGCGCAGGAGCGCGCGAGGTCTCCGGCTACGCCCTGGCGCGGGAGCTTTGAAGAACAATCTTACAGACCCAGAATCCTTTTCCACCAGGGCTTGGGGAAGAGTTTTCCGGCGTCGTCGGCTGCATCGGAGGCTTGGGCGACGAACACGGGCAGCGTGAAGAAAAACGTCGCGCCCTTGCCTTCGCCGCTCTCAAGCCACATCCGCCCCTGCTGGAGGTGCACCAGGGCCTTGGCGATGGAGAGGCCCAGGCCCGTGCCTCCGGGATGCAGATCGCCGGCGGCTATTTGCACGAACTTCTCGAAGACCTTGTCCTGCTCGCCTTTGGGGATACCGGGACCCGTGTCCGAAACCGAGAAGCGCAAACGCCGCCTGTCTTCCGGATCAGAACCGACGCGCACAACGACCGCGCCGCCGGAGGGCGTGAACTTGATGGCGTTGGAAAGCAGGTTTAAGAGCACCTGCACGGTCCGGGGTCCGTCCGCGCGCACGGGAGGCAGTCCGGGCGCGGCCTCGCAGGACAAGCGGAGGCTCTTTTTTTGAGCCCAGGCGGCGAGGCTCTCCGCGGCTTCCCGCGCCAGCGCGGCCGCGTCCGCCTTCGCGGGGCGAACCTCCATTTGCCCGGCTTCTATTTTGGAGAAATCAAGGATGCTGCTAATAAGATCGGCCAGGCGGTCGCTGTTCTTGACCGCGGTAGCGAGCATGCGGCCGTGCTCGGCGCCGAGTTTCGGCGCGGCTTCCCCCTGCAAAATTTCCAGCGCCGCGCGAATGGATGACAATGGCGAGCGCAGCTCGTGGGTCACGTGCGCGACGAACTCCCGCTGCATGCGCTCCGCCTCGCGGTACTTGGCCGCGTCCGTGGGGCCCGCGACCATGCCGACGATTTTCCCGGCCTCGGTCTGCACCACGGCGCCCGAGGCCTGCACGCTGCGGCGCAAATCCGCGGGCGCGGCCGTGCGCGTCCGGACGTCGATGGCCCGGTCCGGGGGAGTGGCCAATTCCGCGGCCAGGGTCACGACCTGGTTCTCGCCCGCCTTCTCGATGACGGGCAGACCCGCGGCTTGAGAGAGCGGCGCGCCCCAGACCTGCTCGGCCACGGGGTTCATCATGAGGATTTTTCCCTGCTCGTCGACCACGATGACGCCGTCGACCGCCTGGTGAAGGACTCCCTCGGTGCGCGCCTGCTCGTTCTCGACGCGGGTCTTGGCCTCGCGCAAAGGCTTGGTCGCCTCGTCCACGCGGCGCCTGATGTCCTGCTCCAAAAGCCCGGCCACGGTCTCGCGGACTTTTTCCCGCTGGCCCGGGTCCGCGACCGCGCGGGCGATGAGCGAGCGCATGGCGCCGTCCAAAGATTTCTCGCCGGCCAAGCGCGGCGCGAACTCGGCGTCAGAGCCGCCGCCCGCGCCAAAATCCGCGGAGCCCTCCGGACCCGAGCCCGCTCCCTCGCCGAACACCGGCCCGCCGCCCGGACCGGCACCCAATCCGGGCCCCGCGCCGGGGCCAAGTCCTCCTCCTGATCCGGAGCCTGCGCCGGGTCCAGCTCCGGCTCCTGGGCCGCCGCCCGCGCCCGGTCCGGCGCCCGCGCCCAATCCGGGACCTGCGCCGGGACCCGGACCCGCACCGGAACCGCCCAAGCCCGGCTTCGCGCTGACCCTGGCGTAGACCGCCTCGTCGAGGACGATGTGCTCGACGCCCTTCTTGGACAAGTAGTCCTTGGGCGAGACTCCGCCCAGGGCTTCTCGCCGCAGCGGGGAGAGCTCGCAGAAGGCTTCGAGTTCCTCCATGCGCAAGCCGGGCGTGAAGGTCAAACTGCCCACCCGCAGGCGCTCAAAAAATCCGGGAACGGCGCTGGGCACTTTCGCGGCCAGGCCGATCATCCGGCCGTTGGCGATAATTTTGCCTTGGATGATGGAAAAGGAGATTTCCGCGCCGCCGCTCTCCCGCTCCGCCGCCTCCAAGGCCGCGAAGGCGGTCTTCAAGGTCTCGGCGACCGCGGGGTGCCCGATGCGGTAGAGGCTCATCTGGCCCAAGGCCTTGCCGATGGCCTTCAAGGCCTCCAGGCACTGCTCCTGCCAGCGGGCCTCCTCGGCCATCAGAGCTTTTCCACCCGCGGGCCGGCAGGCACGGCGTTGCGGGCGTCGAAGACGCGGCGGGCGAGGCGGGCGACGCGGCCGTAATCGATGCCGCGGTGCGCGGTTAAGACGGCGGCGCAGTCCGCCCGGCGGAGCAGGGCGTCGGTCAGGGGCCGGGACTTCAAGAGCCTCCCGTCCAAGCGCAGCGACGGCACGCGCGGATCGTGGTAGATGACGCGCGCCTTGGCCTCCAGGAGCAGGTGCATCACGTCCAAGGACGGCGACTCGCGGTAGTCGGAGGTCCCGGACTTGTAGGCCACGCCCAAGATGAGAACGCGGCTGCCGTTGAGCGGCCGCTTGTCCTTATTAAGGAGGGCGGCGACGCGCTCGACGACGTGGGCGGGCATGGACCCGTTGATGGCGGAAGCCAGCTCGATGAAGCGAGGCTCGAAGTTGAGCGTGCGCATCTTCCAGGCCAAAAGCTTGGGGTCCTTGGGGATGCAGTGCCCGCCGATGCCCGGGCCGGGGTAAAAGGGCATGAAGCCGAAAGGCTTGGTGGCCGCGGCGGAGAGGACCTCCCAGACGTCTAGGCCCAGGCGGTGGCAGATAAGCGCCATCTCGTTGACCAAGGCGATGTTGACCGAGCGAAAGGAGTTCTCCAGGAGCTTGACGACCTCGGCCGCGCGCGAACTCGACACCGGCACGACCTTGTCGCCCAGAATCTGCGCGTAGGCCAGGCAGGCCAGGCGGGTCGACTCGGCGTCGGCGCCTCCGACCACCTTGGGAGTGTTGGCGATGCCGTAGTTTTTGTTCCCCGGGTCGACGCGCTCCGGAGAAAACGCCAGAAAAAAATCGCGGCCAAGCCGCCGGCCGCCCTCGGCCAGTATGGGCAAAATCCAGTCCTGGGTCACGCCGGGAAAGACCGTGCTCTCGATGACCGCAAGCCGCCCTTTTTTGGAGTGGCGGCGCAGGAGCCTGGCGGCCTCCGTGATAGGGCCGAGGTTAGGCTCGCCGGTCTTTCTCAGCGGCGTCTGCACGCAGACGAAGACCGCGTCGCAGCCCGCGAGCGACGCGAAGCTCCCGTGAGCCTTGAAGAGCCCGCCTTTGGAGAAGCGCGCGAGGTCGTCCGAAGACACGTCGTCCACGTAGGAGCGCCCGGCTTTCAAGCGCGCCAGGCGCGCGCGGCTAATCTCATAGCCGTCGACATGGAAGCCCTTGCGGCAGAACTCCACGGCCAGGGGCAGTCCCACGTAGCCCAGGCCCACCACGCCGATGCGCGCTGATTTGTCCTTTAACCGCCGATCTAATTCCATGGCGTGGGTATTTTATATTACCGCAGGCCGGAAGGCCAGCAGTAAAGGAAGTGATTCCTCACGGCATCGAAACCGCATTCTTGCAAGCGTGGGGATTTTTTGGGAGAATGTCCCGGCATGAAGAAAATCAACGTCTGCGTCGTCGGATCGGGATACGTCGGTTTGGTGACGGGCTGCTGCCTGGCTGAAATCGGCCACAACGTCGTCTGCGTTGATTCGGATCCTAAGAAGCTCGCCGCGCTCAAGAAGGGGCGCGTGCCCATCTACGAGCCGGGATTGGACGAGCTTTTCAAGAAAAACATCAAGGCCGGACGCCTCGATTTTTGCGGCTCCATCAAAGACGGCATGGATTTCAAGGGCCGCCGCGCGCAAATCGCCTTCATCGCGGTAGGAACCCCGCCCAGGCCGGACGGCTCGGCCGACCTCTCGGCCGTGGAAGCCGTCGCCGCGGAAATCGCGCGCAACATCAAGGACTATGTCGTGGTCGTGGACAAATCGACCGTTCCGGTCGAGACCGGCGACTGGGTGTCCAAGACCATCGCGCGCATCCACAAGAAGGGCGCGCCCTACGACGTGGTCTCGAACCCCGAGTTTTTGAGCGAGGGCTCGGCCGTGGAGGACTTCCTGAAGCCCGACCGCGTCGTCATCGGCACCTCCTCCCCCCGGGCCGAGACGCTCATGCGCGATCTCTACGCCCCTTTGAAAGCCACGGTGCTGGCCACCGACGTCAAGAGCGCGGAAATCATCAAGCACGCGTCCAACTCCTTTTTGGCCACCAAAATCTCCTACATCAACGCGGTCTCCATTCTCTGCGAGAAAGTGGGCGCGGACGTCACCGAGGTCGCGCGCGGCATGGGCCTGGACCGCCGCATCGGCCCCATGTTCCTGCGCCCGGGAGTGGGCTTCGGGGGATTTTGCTTCCCCAAGGACTTGGAGGCCTTCTACTGGATCAGCAAGCAGAAGGGCTACGACTTCTCGCTCTTGAAGTCCGTCAAGGACATCAACGAGCACCAGAAGGGCTGGATCCTGCGCAAAATCTCGGAGAATCTCTGGAACTTGGAAGGCAAAACCGTGGCGGTGCTGGGCCTCTCCTTCAAGCCCAACACCGACGACATGCGCTTCGCGCCCAGCGTGGACATCATCGCGGGCCTCAAGGAGCGCGGCGTAAAAATCCGCGCCTGCGACCCGGTTGCCGAGGCGCGCGCGCGCGCGCTTCCGGAGTTAAAGGGCGTGGTCTTCTGCAAGGACGCCTACGAGTGCGCCAAGGGCGCCGACGCCCTCGCCTTGGTGACCGAGTGGCCGAAGTTCAAGGATTTGGACCCCAAGCGCCTGGAGAAAGTCATGCGCGTGCCGCTGGTCTTGGACGGCCGCAACGCCCTCGACCCCGCCAAGTTCCGCCGCGCGGGATTTACCTACTGCAGCGTGGGGCGGCCTTGAGAATCGTCATCACGGGCGGCGCCGGATTTTTGGGCAGCCACCTGGCCGAGCGCTTCCTTGGCCAAGGCCACGCGGTCACGGTCCTGGACAATCTTTTGACCGGGCGCTTGGAGAACATCGAGCCGCTCTTCGGCCGTCCGGGCTTTACCTTCGTCAAGCAGGACGTGACCAACTTCATCCACGTCCCCGGCAAGGTCGACGCCGTGCTGCATTTCGCCAGCCCCGCGAGCCCCGACGACTACGCCAAATATCCTATCCCGACCCTGAAGGTGGGCGCCCTGGGCACGCACAAGGCGCTGGGCCTGGCCAAGGACAAGAAGGCCATCTTCATGATCGCGTCCACGTCCGAGATTTACGGCGATCCTCTCGTGAGCCCGCAAAAAGAGGACTATTGGGGCAACGTCAACCCCATCGGCCCGCGCGGCGTCTACGACGAGGCCAAGCGCTTCGCCGAGGCCATGACCATGGCGTACCACCGCTACCACAAGATGCCGGTGCGCATCCTGCGCATCTTCAACACCTACGGCCCGCGCATGCGCAAGAACGACGGCCGCGCCGTGCCCAACTTCATCACCCAGGCGCTCAAGAACAAGCCCATCACGGTCTACGGCCGCGGCGACCAGACCCGCAGCCTCTGCTACGTCTCGGACTTGGTCGCCGGCATCGACGCGCTTTTGCACTCGAACCTCAACACGCCGGTCAACATCGGCAACCCGCGGGAGCTGAGCATCCTGGACATCGCCAAGCTCATCAAGAAGATGACGGGCTCGCGCTCGGCCATCGTGCACAAGCCCTTGCCCACGGACGACCCCAAGGTGCGGCGGCCGAACATCGCTCTGGCCAAGCGCGAGCTCGGCTGGCAGCCGCGCGTCTCCCTCGAAGAAGGCCTCAAGGCCACCATCGAGTACTTCCGCTCCTAAGGCGGAGCCCGTGCTCTCCGTCCTCATACCCTGCCTCAACGAGGAAGACAACCTCCGCCGGTTTCCGCAGGCCCTTTTTCCCGCGCTCAAGAGCCTGGGCAGGGACTTCGAGGTGGTGCTGGTCGACGACGGATCCTCCGACGGAAGCTGGCGGGAAATAAGCCGCCTCTCTGAAAAGCTCTCCAATGCGCGGGCTGAACGCCACCCGCGAAATTTAGGACTGGGAGCGGCCCTGGCCACCGGCTTTTCGGCCTGCCAAGGCGATTGGATAGCCGTCCTGGACGCGGATTTGACCTTTCCTCCGGAAGCGATCTCCGGTCTTTTGGCGCGCCAGCGAGAAACCGGGGCCGACATGATCTCGGGTTCGCCCTTTCTTTGCCCGGCGCCGCGCGGATCCTGGCGGCGCCGCATTCCTAGTCGGATTCTCAATGCGCTCTATGGCGCGCTTCTCGATCCGCGGCTGACCTCCTACACGCCCATCTTCAGGCTCTACCGCGCCCAGATCGTCAAGACCCTCCGGCTTAAAAGCCGCGGCTTCGAGATTAATGCGGAAATCGCCGCCGTCTTCGCGCGCGGGGGATTTGAAATTGCGGAAACCCCGGCGGCGATTTCCGTCCGCGTTTACGGTCGTTCGAAGCTTAATGTCCTCCGTGAACTGGGACGGCACGCCCGCCTCATGGCGCGGATTTTATTCCGCAGGCTCTAAAAAGTCCGCCCGCCGCTTTCCGGGCCTTCGGTCCCCCGAACATTGTTTGATACAATAAGCTTAAGATGATGCCTGCGCTTGGCGATCCATCGAATCCCCTCCGCGTTGCCGTCGTCGGTTCCGGCCCTTCCGGCTTCTACGCGGCCGAGGCTCTCCTCAAGCAGAAGGACCTCTCCGTCCGCGTGGACATGTTCGATCGGCTGCCCACGCCCTACGGCCTAGTGCGCGGCGGCGTGGCTCCGGATCACCAGAAAATCAAGAGCGTCGCGCTGGTTTACGAAAAAATAGCCGGGTTCCCCGGCTTTCGATTCTTCGGCAACGTCAAGCTCGGCCAAGAACTGCAGGTCGAGGATTTGACGGCGCGCTACCACCAAATCGTCTACGCCGTGGGTAACGAATCCGACCGCCGGCTGGGCGTTCCCGGGGAGGATCTCCGAGGCAGCCATTCGGCCACCGAGTTTGTCGGATGGTACAACGCGCACCCCGACTTCCGCGGCCAGCAGTTCGACTTGTCCTGCGAGAGCGCCGTGGTCGTGGGCCTGGGCAACGTGGCGATGGACGTGGTCCGCATCCTAGCCGAAGATCCGGAGCGCCTGGGCGGCACCGACATCGCCGGCTACGCGCTCGACGCGCTCATGAAAAGCCGCATCAAGACGATTTACCTGCTCGGCCGCCGCGGACCCGCGGAAGCGTCCTACTCCCCCCAGGAAATCCGCGACTTAGGCACGCTCGCCTCGGCCGATTTGATCGTCAAGCCCGAAGAAGCAGCCGTAACGGAAGCCTCCAAGCCGCTTCTCTCCGATCCCATAGCGCGCAAAAACGCGGACTATGTGCTCGAAAAATCGCGGGCGGGAGAAGGAACCCGACTCAAGAAAATCCGTCTGCGGTTTTGCGCCTCTCCGGCAGAGCTTCTCGGCAAAAACGGCCGGCTCGAAGCCGTCAAAATCGAGAAAAACCGCCTGGTCTCGGACGGCCGCGGCGGCACCAAGGCCGAGAAAACGGGCGAATTTGAAGTCCTGCCGGCCGGGCTGGTGCTGCGCGCCATCGGCTACCGGGGAATCCCCATTCCCGGAGTGCCGTTTGATCCCAAAAGCGGCAAAACGCCGAACGCGGACGGCCGCGTCCTGGACTCGCGCGGCCAGCCGCTTCCGGGCCACTACGCCGTGGGCTGGACCAAAAGGGGGCCTTCCGGCCTCATTGGCACAAACCGGGCCGACTCAGCGGCCACGGCCGCTCTCATGCTCACCGACGCGAAAGCCGCGCGGGCTCTGGAGCCGAAGCAGGATCCGCAAAACATCGGAGATTTCCTTCGCGCGCGCGGAGCGCGGCCGGTGAGCTTCGCGGAGTGGAAAATCCTCGACGGCCTGGAGAAAGAGCGCGGGCGGGCTCTGGGAAAAATCCGGGAAAAATTTTCCAACGCGGAAGAAATGATCGCGGCTCTCGAGACCAGCGCGTGCAAATAATTTTTGCCTACCTTCTGCTTCCCCTCGTCCTCTCCTGGCTGGTCGTCAAGTTCCTTAAGACTTATTCCAGGAACGAGGTCCCGCCGGATATTCAGGGCCTCTACCTTAGAACGCCGCTGGCCCGCGGCCAATTCCGTCTCGTGGAAAGAGAAGGCGGGCGGATGGAAATTCTCGAAGACTGCCCATCGCACGAGGAGGCGGTGGAAAAAGCCTACCGCGCGATGCGGCGGGCGAAAGAAGCCGGAAAGAAGGCGTCCTTCCTGGTTTTAAACCACGAAGGCGCGGCTTTCGATCAGATCGAATCCTAACCTCGGGCTTGGGCCGGAACTTTCGCCGGCTCGGGAACGTAGAAGCGGTCCACGTACTCCTTGACCATGCGGTTGCCGCAGAATCGCGGCGCGGCGGAGCGGATGGATTCCTTCATCACCTTGACCCAGCCGTGCGGAATGCGATCCAAGCCTCGCTCATAGAACAGCGGCACAATCTTCTTCTCCAAGGCGTCGTAAATCTCGCCCGCATCGGCCGCGTCCCAGTCCGTTCCCGCGGGGCGTCCGCCGGGAACGCTGATGCCCCAGCCATTGGCGCCGTTGAAGCCCTCCTCCCACCATCCGTCCAAGACGCTTAAGTTGGGCACGCCGTTGACGGCCGCCTTTTGGCCGCTGGTCCCGCACGCCTCCAGGGGCGGAACGGGATTGTTGAGCCACAAGTCGCAGCCGTGAACCAAGTAGCGGGCCAGCTGCATGTCGTAATCTTCCACGAAAGCGATGCGCCCGGCCGTGGCTGGGTCCTTGGCCAAGTGGTATATTTGCTGGATGATGCTCTTGCCCGGATCGTCGTCCGGGTGGGCTTTGCCGGCGAAAATAATCTGCACAGGACGGTGCGGATTGAGCAAAAGGGCTTTGAAGCGCTCGATGTCCCTGAGTAAAAGCGCGGCGCGCTTATACCCCGCGAAGCGGCGGGCAAAGCCGATGGTAAAGGTCTCCGGACCCAGCAAAGAACCTTGGGCCAGGATTTGGGAAGGCTCGACGAGCCCCTTTCTCCAACGCGCGCGCAGGCGAATGCGCAGGAATGAAAATAAGGCGTCCTTGGCCTTTTGGTGCACGGCCCAAAGCTCCTCGTCGGGCACCGCCTCGATGAGCTGCCAAAGCCCTTCCTCGTCCTGGCTTTCCCACCAATCCGCTCCCAAATGCTTCGCGTAGAGCTTGGCCATATCCTGCTCAAGCCACGTGGGCAAGTGAACGCCGTTGGTGACGGAGGCAATGGGAACCTCCTCCTCGCTTTTATCGGGCCACAGCTTGGCCCACATGCGGCGGGAGACCGCGCCGTGGCGGCGGCTGACGGCGTTTCTCTTTCCGGCCAGTTTGAGCGCCAAGGCGGTCATATTCCACCCCGACTGCCCCGGCGCGCGGCCCAAATCCAGGAACTCGTCGCGAGACATTCTCAGTTCCTTCCAATAATCCTTGAAGTACTCGGCCACGGCGTGCTCGTCAAAGACATCGTGGCCGGCCTCGACCGGCGTGTGGGTGGTAAACACAGTGCTTTCCGCGACCGCCTTGAAGGCGCCCGGCAGATCCTTGCCCGCGGCCACGGCTTCGCGCGCGAGTTCCAGGTACAGGAAAGCCGAGTGTCCCTCGTTGGCGTGATAGACCGCCGCGGGAATCTTGAGCGCGCGCAGAAGCCTGACGCCGCCTATGCCTAAAATGAGCTCCTGGCGCAGCCGCATGGAGCGGTCGCCGATGTAAAGGCGGCTGGAAATTTCCCGGTCAGACGGAGAATTTCCCTCCACGTTGGTGTCCATAAGGTAAATCTTGACGCGGCCCAAGGACACTTCCCAGACCGCCACTTTAAGGGACCAGGATCCCAGAGTGAAGTCGAAAACAAAGGGCTCGCCGGATTCCTTCAAGACCGGACGCGTGGGGGACAAATGCCAATTAATCTGCTCGTAGACGTTCTGCTGCCAGCCGTCAGCGCCGATCCGCTGCTGCACGTAGCCCTGCGGGTACATGAAGCCTACGCCCACCAGCGGAACGCCCAGGTCCGAGGCCGTTTTGCAGTGATCCCCGGCCAGGATGCCCAAGCCTCCGGAATACGTGCGCAGTGAATTATGCAGTCCGAATTCCGCCGAGAAATAGGCCACGGCTTTGCCGGCGAATTCAGGGTGGGCCTTGGAAAACCAAGTTTCCTCCATCCCCAGATAACGATCGAACTGGCGGACCACCGCGTCGTAGCGGGCGAGAAATTTCGGTTCCTGCGCCAAGATTTCCAGGCGCTTCTGGGACTGCTGAAGAAGATTGACCGGATTGTAATTAAGTCCGACCCACAAAACCCGATCGATCTCCTTAAACAGCGCGCGGGCGTCCGGGTGCCAGGACCACCACAAATTGTAGGCCACATCCTTGAGCCGGGAAAGTCTTTCCGGCACGCTCCAGGACGCCTCGCTGGGAACCTCAGACATGGTTAAACCTCCGATGTTTTTAAAGAAACGGACGACGACCGCGAAATTTCCGGATTAACGGGATGCTTCGGCGGCCGGCCCAGAGCCAACGCGTCGACCAAAGCTTGAGCCGCCATCATTCCCATCTTGGACCTGGTTTCCAGCGACGCGCTCGCCAGGTGAGGAGCCAAAACCACGTTGGGCAGCTTGGCGAGGCCCGCCGCCATCTTGGGCTCCCGCTCGTAGACATCGAGCGCCGCGCCGCGAAGCCTGCCCTTTTTAAGCGCCGCGACCAGCGCCGCTTCGTCCACGATCGGACCGCGCGCCGCGTTGATGAGATACGCGGAAGGCTTCATGAGCGCCAAAGCTTTTCGGTCGATAAGATGCCGCGTCGCGGCGTCCAAAGCCGCGTGCAGGCTGACGTAATCCGCCTGCCGCAAGAGATCCTTCAACTCGACGAATCGGGCGCCCAAATCTTTCTCGATCTCGGGAAAAACGCGCTGCACGTCGTAATAAAGCACGTTCATGGAAAATCCCTTGGCCCGCCGCGCCACGGCTTGGCCGATGCGCCCGAAGCCCACGATGCCCAACGTCTTGCCATGGACGTCGCTGCCCAGCATCATCAGGGGGTCCCATCCTTTATAACGCCCGGCGCGCATGAACTTATCCCCCTCGACCACGCGGCGAGCCGCGGCCAAAAGCAGGGTCCAGGTAAAATCCGCGGTCGTCTCGGTCAGAACCCCGGGAGTGTTCGCGACCAGAACCCCGCGGCGCGTGCAGGCGGGAACGTCGATATGGTCAAAACCAACGGAATAGGTGGAAACGGCCTTGAGCGCGGGAGCGGCGGCTAAAAGAGCCTCGTCCACGCGTTCGGTCAGGACGCATAAAAGACCCGATTTATCTTTTATTTTACGTAGGAATTCCGGCCTTGGGATGGCCGTGTCGCGGCCCCGGTAATCGACCTCGAAATGGGAGGACAAAAGCCGCAAGGCTTCCTGGGGAATGCGCCGCGTGACCAAAACCTTCGGACGTCGCATGGGTGAGCCGCTATAGTATCATATTTGCATGGCCCTCTCGGTCGAGTCGTTGCTCAAGAGTTCCCCCGTCATCCAATCGCCCATGGCGGCCTGCACGGACTTGCCTTTCCGCCTGGTGGCCCGGGAGCGGGGGCTGGCTTTTTCCTTTTTGGAGATGGTCTCGGCCCAGGCTTTGGTGCGCGACAACGAGAAGACCAAGCGCCTTTTGCAAAGCGCGCCGGAGGACCGCCCCTTGGGCGCTCAGCTCCTGGGCTGCGACCCCGCCATCATGGCCGAAGCCGCGCGGATTATCGAGGACATGGGCTTCGACTGGCTGGACTTAAACCTGGGATGCCCCGTGCGCAAGGTGACGGCCAACGGCGAAGGCGCGGCCCTTCTAAAAGAACCGGACAAGGCCGCCGTCATTTTTCGCGCGGTCAAGCGGGCAGTCAAGAAAATCCCGGTCACCGTGAAGACTCGCAAGGGCTTCGAGGACGAAAGCGGAAACGAAGCCGTGGCCGTCGCCGTGCGGGCCGAGGCGGAGGGCTTTGCCGCCGTCACCATCCACGGCCGCACGCAAAAGCAGGGCTACTCCGGGCGCTCGGACTACGCCGCCATCGGCAAGGTCAAGGCCGCGGTCAAGATTCCGGTCATCGGCAACGGAGACGTGGTCGGCGCCGAAGACGCCTTGCGCCTCAAGAAAGAAAGCGGCTGCGACGGGGTCATGATCGGCCGCGGGGGCCTGGGCAATCCCTGGATTTACAAAACGCTGGAGAGCGTCATGCGCGGCGAGAACGCCCCGCCTTACGTGCCCGGCGTCGCGGAGCGGCGGGAAACCCTGCTCAAGCACCTCGACTACGAAGTCCGCTACTGCGGCGAGCGCCAAGCCGCGCTCAACATGCGGCGCATCACGGTCTGGTACACGGCGGGACTTCCCAGCAACAAGCCTCTGCGCGCCGCGGTCTGCCGGACCCTGGACTGCGCCGAAATCCGGCGGCTCATCGAGGATTATTTCTCCGCCCTTCCGGAGAGCGTGCCGCCGCCCCAAGCCCCGCTGCTGCTCGGCGAATAGTTTCCCCGCGCGGCGTCAGGACGCTGCCTTGAAGACCAAGCCGGCCGGCACTTTGGGATAGAAGTAGGTCGACTTCGGGGGCAGCAGCCCGACGGCGGCCACGGCCCGGCGGATTTGCGCGGCGGGAAAAGGCTTGACCAAAATGGCGCTGGAACGTCCGGCCCGCGCCCAAGTCACGGCCTTTTCCGCGTCCGGCGTGTAGCGGATGTCCTCGGGGCGCACGCCCGAGAGCAGGACGCGGTTGAGCCACTCCACGCCGAGCCCGCTCTTGCAGCCGGCGGCGCTTTTAGGCTCCGCCAGGAGAAAATCGCCGTCAAAAAGCCCATAGGCGTAAGGATTTTTGGAGGCCGCGAGCCGCGCCGATAAAACCCGCAGCGACGGGCAGGACATCACGCGGCACCGGCTTTGCGAGGCCTCGCGCCACGAGCGGCCGGCCACGACGCGGTGCGTGGGCAAAACCACGAGCCCCGAGTCCTCCTCCGGGCAAAAATACGCCAGAACGCCCCGGGCCCGAGGCCGCCGCGTCATGGCCCAGTAGCGCCGGGCCACCTCGCAACGGTGGTGGCCGTCCGCGATGAGAATTTTCTGGGGAGCGATGAGGCCCGATAAAAACCGCGCCAGCTTCTCATCGTCAATTCGCCATAAGCGGTAGGCCACGCCGTCTAGATGCCCGGAGGCGTCGGGCTTTTTCCAGCGCGCGGAGGCCAGGGCGCGGCGCGCCCGGCCCGCCGGGTCCTTGAACAGGCCGAAAATCGGGCTGGTATTGACGCGCAGGGCCCGCAAAAGCCTGAGGCGCTCGGCCTTGGGCTTGGAGAGGGTTTTTTCATGGGCCAAAATATCCTTTTTCCCATGGCGCACGTCTAAGGCCGCAAAAAAGCCGCGGCGGCGAAAACTTTTTCCTCGCTGGGAAAACGTCTCCTCGCAGACATAGAAGGAAGGGGCACCGTCAGAGACGACCGTCCCGTTTTTTTTCCAGCTCTTCCAAACGCCGGCGGCCGCGCGGTAGCGGCTTGGCCCCACGCCTCGCGGAAGCTCCACTCGAATAGCGTTTATCGAATGGCGCCGCAAGCTCGCCGTCTGTTCCGGAGAGATGACGTCGTAAGGCGGACACAACGCGCGGGAAAGCGGCGCTTTTCGGGGATCAAAGCGCAAGGCGGCAAAGGGAGAAATTTTGGCCACGGGCCATCTTCCCTATTTGCCGCGCTTTTGTCAACGCCTTGGAGAAATGTTCTAGAATAATCGAAGCAGCATCAACGACAAAGACAAAATGTTCGAGGTCTGCGGCTACGCCGCCAAAAGCGCCGGCTCCCGATTGGAGCCCTTCTCTTTCCACCGCCGCAACCCCGGCGACAATGACGTGGTCATCGACATCGCCTACTGCGGCATCTGCCACTCAGACGTCCATCAAGTTCGGGACGAATGGGGCGGCGCGGCCTTTCCCATGGTCCCGGGCCATGAGATCGCCGGCCGGGTGTCCCGTATCGGCAAAGAGGTCGTCAAATTCAAGGTCGGCGACGCGGCAGGCGTGGGCTGCCTGGTCGATTCATGCCGGAAATGCTCCAGTTGCCACGCGCATCTGGAGCAGCACTGCGAGGGCCGCATATCGTTTACCTACAACAGCACGGAGCAGGACGGGAAAACCCCGACCTACGGCGGCTACTCTTCCCAAATCGTGGTGGACGAGGCTTTCGCGCTCAAAATCAAAGCCGGGGAACCTCTGGAAGCGGCGGCTCCGCTTCTCTGCGCCGGCATCACGACATATTCGCCCTTGAAGCGCTTCGGCGCGCGCCCAGGCTCGCGCGTGGGGATCGTGGGCTTGGGGGGTCTGGGCCACATGGCGGTCAAGATCGCGGCCGCTTTGGGCGCCGAGGTTTTCGTCTTGAGCGGATCCAAATCCAAGCAGGCCGGCGCCAAGCGCCTGGGTGCGCATGAGTTCATCTTGACTTCGGACGCCGCCAAGATGCAGGCCCTGGCCGGACGGCTCAATCTCATCGTTGACACGGTATCCGCCAAGCACGACCTCAACGCCTGCCTTAATCTCCTGAGCCTTGAAGGCACGCTGGCCTTGGTGGGAGCCTCGCCGCAGCCGCTTGAGTTTGGAACGCTTCCCCTCATCACCGGGCGCCGGTTCATCGCCGGCTCCCTCATCGGCGGAATCGCGGAGACCCAGGAAATGCTGGATTTCTGCGCCGCCAAGAAAATTCGCGCCGATGTGGAAACCATAGCGATGACGGACGTCAACGCCGCTTACGCGCGCCTGCTTAAAGGGGACGTGCGCTACCGCTTTTCCATCGATATGAAGACCCTCTAGGCCGGTCCGGCGATGCCAGCCAAAATCCTCGTTTTCGGCGGGAGTTTCGATCCGCCTCACAAAGGGCACCTGGCTCTTTTATCCGCAGTGCTCGAACGCCTCAATCCGGATTTAGCCCTCATCGTTCCGGCCTGCCAAGCTCCCCTCAAGAACACTCCGGCCGCGCCGGCGGTGGAGCGCTTAATGCTCACGCGGCTAGGGCTCCTGGAACTTTTGCCGTCTAAATGGAGGCAAAAGACTCTCATCGATTCCGCGGAAATATCCAGCCGCCGCCGGGTTTACACCTTCGAGACTTTAAGGCGGCTCCGAAAAAAATATCCGCTCGCCGAATTCCACTTCGCCGTTGGGGCGGACGCGGCCGCGGACTTCGGCCGCTGGAAAAATCAGCGCGAACTCAAAGCGGCCTGCCGCTGGTGGAGCGCCAACCGTCCCGGCGCTTTCGCGGGCATCCCTCCGTTTTTTAAAAAAATTCCGGGGCGGATGCCGGAGATTTCCTCAACTCGTGTCCGCGAGGCCCTGGCCTTGGGGCGCGATGTCCGCGCTTGGCTCGCCAAGCCCGTTGCCCGCTATATAAAATCTCGAGGGCTCTACGGGTTGGCGCTTTTGGCGGAACTCAAGAAATCCCTGTCGCCCGAACGCTTCGCTCATACTCTGGCAGTGGCGGGTTGGGCCCAATCCCTCGCCGAACGCTGGGGCGCGGATCCCGACGACGCTCGCTTGGCCGGGCTGCTGCATGACTGGGGCCGCGCCGTGCCTGTCCCCCGGATGCCTGATTACGCCCGAACTCGGCGCCTGAAGGTTCCGCGCTTGAAAGATATCGCCCGCCGACAGCCGCTGCTGCTCCACGCCTACATCAGCGAAGACCTGGCCCGGCGGCGCGGCCTGGGCGGGCCCGCCGTGCGCCAAGCCGTGCGGCGGCACACCCTAGGCGGGCCGGGCATGACCTCGCTCGACCGCATTCTCTACGTGGCCGATGCCTGCTCGCCGGACCGGAAACATGCCGGCGCCGCGGACCTGCGGCGCTTGGCGCTCGAAGACTTGGACTCGGCTTTTTCGGGCTGCTTGCGAATGAAAATAGAGCATGCCCTTGCGCGCGGCGCATGGATTCACCCGCTGACGGTTTCTTTATGGAACAGCCGCGCCGATTAACTCTCACGGAGCGCGCGCTGGGCCTGGCGCTTTTGGCCGCGGTGGCGCTGATCGGATTTTTGGAGAGCCGCTCGCCTATGGCCGAGGCGGCCCGGGCTCATAAACCCTGGCTGTTCTTCTTGGCCCTAGACTCATCGCCCATCCAGGGTCCGCCCAATCTCTTCCTCGGCATCTACGATTCGAGCCGACCCGTGGTTCACTTGGTCTATCTGCCGGGAGACACGCCGGTTTCCGGCGCGCGGACGCTCGACGAGGCCTACCGCAGGACGTTCTCCCGCAGCGGCATTCCCGAACTCGCGGAGAAAGCCGAAGCCCGCGCCGCGAGCGCTTGGCTGTCCGAAATTCCAGCGCTGGCAAGCGCAAATCCATCCTTTATTCGCGGCCCCGCCGCGCCGAGCGATCTCCCGCCCATCGAGGCGCGCGACTGGATCCGGCGGCCGCTAAAAAATGTCTTGCTCCTTCCTATTTTTATCAAGACTTTACGGGCCTCGATTATTCGCAAAAATCAGGACGACGGAGCAAATTCTTCCGCAGAGCCTCCCTCCCTAAGCGGCCTCGACCGTTTTTTCCTGGCGCTGCGCCTGGCTCAAATTCCCAAGGACGACGCCGTCCCCGCATGGCTTCCCGACCGGCAGGACGTCCGCTCTGATTTTTTCGGGAGACTTGTCTCCGGCCGGGAGCCGCCGCAGCACGCGGGTCCGGTGACGGTCGAAATCGAGAACGCGGCCGGAATTTCCGGCCTCGCTTTCGACGCCACAAAAATTCTAAGATCGCGGGGCGCCGACGTGGTCAGCGAGAGCAACGCGCCCGAGGAAAGCGGCCAGACGGTCATTTATGATCGGACGGGGCGCATCGAGAACGCCCGTGCCGTCTCGCGCATGCTCTCCTGCCCTTCGGCCGAAGTCATGACGCGGGTGGATCCGAGCCGGCTGGTCGACGTGAGCGTCATCCTGGCCCGGGACTGTTCGCATGCCGCCAAGGAGACAAGCGCATGGAGCTCGTCGAAATCTTAAAAACCGCCGTTGAAAAAAAAGCCAGCGATATCCACCTGGCCATAGGCCGCGCGCCCATGATGCGCTTGAACGGCAAGATGGAGGAAATCCCGGGCTTTTCCGCGCTCTCCGCCGATGAATCTAAGAACCTGGTTTACTCCATGCTCTACGAGGAGCAGCGCGCCAAATTGGAGTCGAACTGGGAGCTGGACTGCTCCTTCTCCGTTCCCTCCGTCTCTCGCTTCCGCGTCAACGCGTTCATGCAGAAAAACGGCGTCGAGGCCGTGCTCCGCGTCATCTCCTCGAAGATTCCCTCGCCCGAGGACTTGCACCTGCCGCCCAGCGTGGTGGCGCTCTCCGAGATCAACCACGGATTGGTTCTGGTCACGGGCCCCACGGGCTCGGGCAAATCGAGCACGCTGGCCGCGCTCATCGAGCTCATCAACCAGCGCGCCGCGGCCCACATCCTGACGGTCGAGGACCCCATCGAATTCGTCTACGAGGCCAAGAAATGCGTGGTGCGCCAGCGCGAGGTCGGGCAGAACACCAAGTCCTTCCAGGCGGCCTTGAAAAGCGCCTTGCGCGAGGACCCCGACGTCATCCTGGTCGGCGAGCTGCGAGATCTCGAGACCATCGCTCTGGCGGTAACCGCGGCGGAGACGGGACACTTGTGCTTCGGCACGCTTCACACGCAGGACTGCCCCTCCACCATCGACCGCATCATCGACGTTTTTCCGCCGCACCAGCAGACGCAGATCCGCATCCAGCTCGCCGGAGTGCTTCAAGGCGTCGTCGCCCAGACCCTCATCCCGCGCAAGGATGGAAACGGCCGCATCGCGGCACGGGAAGTCATGCTGACGACCCCGGCCATTTCGAATCTCATCCGGGATGGGAAGACCCATATGATTTACCAGGCCATCGAGACCGGAGCCAAGCAGGGAATGATCTCCATGGATAGAGCCCTGGCCGAACTCGTGCAGCGCGGCATCATCAACTGGGATGAAGCCCTGATGCGCGCCCACAACGTCGAGAACCTCAAGAACTTGGCGGGGGCGCAAATCGGCGCCAAGCCCGCCGCAACCGCCCGCGGTGCGCAGCTTTAAAGTGCTGGCCACGGCGCTCGCGCAAGCCGCGGCGGACAAGAAGGGCGAGGACGTCCTAGTTCTGCGCCTGGGCCGAAAGAACCCGGTCTCGGACTACATCGTCATCGTGTCCGCCCTCTCGCGGCCGCACTTGGAGACGCTGGAAAACATCTTGGAGGAAACCGCGCAGAACCTCGGGTTTTCCATCCTGCACCGAGCGCGCCCCAGAAGCGACCACTGGCGCGTCATTGATTTAGGCAAAATCCTGGTTCACATCATGACGCCCGAAGCGCGCGACCTTTACTCTCTGGAAAAACTGCATCATGACGCCGCGCGAATTTCCTGGGACAAGCCTCACGCGGAGGCCCAAGCGTGATTCTGGACTCCCTGCGCAAATCACTGGCGGCTCGGACCGAGCATTGGGCCAAAAACTTGGGCGTCGCCGTCCCCGAACGACTGACCCTGGCCGCGCCGCCGCCGCACGTCAAGGCCGAGGTAAGCCTGGCTTGGCCCATGGTCCTGGCCAAAATTTTGCGCCGGAACCCCTTGGAGGCCGCCAAGGATTTGGCCGCGCGATTCTCCGACATCCCGGAAATCGAAAGCGCCCAGGCGGCGCCGCCCGGCTTCGTCAATATCACCCTCAAGCTTTCCGCCCTGTGCGCCAATCTCAAGGCCGTCACGCTCGCGCCCCAGGACTACGGACGCGACCCGGACGCGGCCCCGCGCCGCATCCTCATGGAGTTCGTTTCAGCCAATCCCACCGGCCCGCTGCACCTGGCCTCGGGGCGCGGCGCGACTCTGGGAGATTCCCTGGCCCGCGTCCTGCGCCGCATCGGCCACGACGTGTGGGCCGAATATTACGTCAACGATGCGGGCGCGCGCGTGACATTGCTCGGCCTTTCCCTCAAAGCGCGCTACGATGAGGTGCACGGCCGGCCGGCCCAGGTTCCCGAGGGCGGATACCAGGGAGACTACCTCAAGGATTTGGCGGCGTCTCTGCCGGAGAAAGCCCAGGCTTGGAGCGCGGAAGAGTTCGGCCGCTGGGCCATGGACACGCTTTTGGCCTCGCACAAGAAGGACATGGACGACTTCCGCGTCCGGTTCGACCGCTGGTTCAAGGAAAGCGAGCTTCACGCCTCCGGCGCGGTGGAGAAAACCCTGCAGTTCTTGAAAGACCGCGGCATGGTCTATGAGAAAGAGTCCGCGCTGTGGCTGGGCACCTCCTCCGATGAGAAGGCCGGCGACGACAAGGATCGGGTCCTGGTGCGCTCGGACGGGCGGCCGACCTATTTTCTGCCGGACATCGCCTATCACAAGACCAAGTACGACCGGGGATATTCGGAACTCATCGACATCTTCGGCGCGGACCACCACGGCTACGTGCCGCGCTTAAAAGCCGCCATCGGGGCCTTGGGGCACGACCCGGACTCCTGCCACGCCATCGTGCACCAGCTCATCCACCTCTACCGCGGGCAGGAAGCGGTCAAGATGTCCAAGCGCGCGGGGACTTTCGTGTCCCTGCGCGAAGTCATGGACGAAGCGGGTACGGACGCCTGCCGCTTTTTCTTCGCGCTGCGCACGCCAGATTCGCATTTGAACTTCGACTTGGAGCTGGCCAAGAAGCAGTCCTCGGACAACCCGGTCTACTACTGCCAGTACGTGCACGCGCGCATCTGCTCCATTTTCCGCGAAGCCGCCAAGCAGGGCATTCTGCCCGAAGGCAGCTCTCTCCCCGAGCCCAACGCCGCACTGCTGGGCGCGCCGGAAGAGCGCGCCTTGATGGCAAAAATAGCCTGGTTCCCGGCGGCGCTCAAGTCCTGCGAAAAAGAACTCTCGCCGCACCCTTTGGCCAACTACGTGCTGGAGTTGGCGGGCGTCTTTCACTCCTTCTACGAGAAGTGCCGCGTCAACGACGCGGCCAACCCCGACTTGTCCCGCGCGCGGCTCTTGCTCTGCGCTGGAACCAGGGACGTGGTGGCGCAGGGACTGGGGCTTTTGGGTGTGTCGGCTCCGCAGGAAATGTGAAGACGCCGACCGCCAAGACGAAAGCCCGCCGCCCGCTGCTCCAAGCCCTCGGAATTCTCGAATCCTGCTTCCAGGAAAAATTCGGAACGCCGCGGCAGCCGCAAATCGCCCCGGCGGCGCGGGCCAAGCTCAAGATTTTCTCCAAATTCTCGCCGCATCACTCGCTTAAAGGGCTTGAAGGCTTCTCCCACGCCTGGCTCATGAGCTATTTCCACCTAAACGCCGAGAAAAGTTTCCGGCCCAGCGTGCACCCGCCGCGCCTGGGCGGCAAGGCCGTGGGCGTGTTCGCGTCCCGCTCGCCGCACCGCCCGAGCCCGGTTGGCCTCTCGCTCGCGCGCATCGAGAAAATCGACGGCGACACGATTTATTTTTCCGGCACGGACTTGGTCGACGGCACGCCGATTATCGATATCAAGCCCTACATCCCGTCTTACGACTGCCTTCCCGAGGCGTCGGGCGGCTGGGCCCGGCTCGCGCCCGACGCGATGCTTTCGGTCGGCTTTTCCAAAAAGGCCCTCGCGCAGATAAAGCGCCTGGCCTCGCCCGCGCGGCCGGAGCTAAAGACCGCCGTCGGCCAAATCTTGCGCCAGGACCCGCGCAACCCGCGCGACCGCTCGCAGCTAAAGCCCGGCAAGCTGCACCTGCTGCGGCTCTGGGACTTGGAGGTTCGGTTTTTCGTGCGCGGCCGCCGCGCGATCGTGGACGACCTTTTCCCGGCGCCGCCCAAGACGTATCTCAAGCCCGGCCGCGTGCCGCGGGAACTCCTGTCTTCTTAGCGTCCGCTAGACCGCGCCCGCACGGACGACGGACTCGTAGGCGGCTTCATAGGCAGAAATCATTCCGGGAAGGGAAAAATCCTTGAGGACATCAGCGCGACCCATCGCCGCGACTTGGCGGCGCAACGCGTCATCCCCCATAATCCTCGTGATAGTCCGCGCCATGGCCTCGGGATTGCCCGGCGCAAAAAGAAACCCGTTTTGCCCGTCCCGGATGACCTCGCATACGCCGTCCACCGCGGAGGCCGCGCAGGGGATGCCCATGGCCATGGCTTCCAGCAAAACGTTCGGCAACCCCTCCCACAAGGACGGCAATACAAATAAATCAAGACTTGATATCCAGGCGGCCGCGTCCTGGCGCTCGCCTAAAAGCCGGACGCGATCCCGCAAGCCTAAGCGGACGATCAATGATTCCAGATTCGCGCGTTCAGGGCCTTCGCCTAATATAACGCAGCGCATCCACGGCATATAGTTTTTCAAGGGGACCAGCGCGCGCAGCAGAGACGCGTGGTTTTTTTGCCTGTCCAGGCGGCCGGCCGAGCCGATGAGAAAATCCCGCGGACCCGCTCCTGCTTCTAAACGCAGGCGGGCAATATCATCTTGAAACGCGCGCGTGACAGGTTCAACTCCGTTGTATATCGTTTTCACTTTGTCCGGACGATATCCCTGCCGCTCAATAAGATAATCCCGGCTGGACTCGCACTCCGCGATGAGCAAATCATCGCGTCCTTTAAGGGCCCGGTCCAGCGCCAAGGTGGCCCATGAGCGCGTGCGGTAGGTCACGCGCGGGGAGCTTACCAGCTTAAAGCCGGCGCCCAATTTAGCCAAGCGGCAAAGCTGCACGGCCTGGTACATGAAGGCGTGCACCACGTCAGGCTTGCGCTCAGCAACAAATGTCCGCAGCGCCTTAAGCGTGCGCGGGCCGGGAATGCGGCTGGTTTCCAGACTCGTAACGGAAATGCCGCTCTCCGATAGCTTGCGGGCGTAGACGCCGGCGGGTTTTAGGCTTATGACCGCTGGCACATCGAACTTCTTGCGATCCAGCCGCGTGGCGAGGGTATGGAGCGTCTTTTCAGCGCCGCCGAGCGTGGTCGACGTGCTGACGTAGAGGACGCGGATCACCGAAAGAAAGAACGCACGGCCCGGCAGACCCGCTCTATTTGGCCGGGGCTCATGTCCGGGAACATCGGCAGGGCCAGGGCGGTCTTGGAGGCGCGCTCGGAGTTCGGGAAGTCGCCGGCGCGGTAGCCCAAGGACTTGTACGCGGGCTGGAGATGAAGCGGAACGGGGTAGTACACGCCGCAGGATACGCCCTGCCCGCGCAGATGCTCGGCCAAAGCGTCTCTCTCCTCGCAGCGCACGACATAGAGCGCGTAGGACGGGCGATTCTTGGCGTCGCCCGAGGGCGGGAGGCGCAGGGGAAGTCCGGCGAGCTCTTGGCCGTAGCGCTCGGCCACGGCGCGGCGCGCGTCAATCCACGCGGCCATGCGCTTTAACTTCACGCGCAGGATCGCGGCCTGGATTTCGTCCATGCGGGCGTTGCCGCCCACGCGCACGTGGAAATAGCCCTTGCCCTCGCCGCGGCCGCAGTTGCGCAGCTCGCGGCAGACGCGCGCCAAGACGGGCGAACCCGTAGAAATGGCGCCCGCGTCGCCGGCCGCGCCCAAGCCCTTGCTGGGATAAAAGCTGAACGCCCCCAAATCCCCCCAGGAGCCGGCCCTCTTGCCGTCCGAAATCGTCAGGTGCGACTGCGCGCAGTCCTCGACGACCTTCAACCGGCGCTTGCGGGAGAGCGCCAGAATCTCCTTCATCGGCGCGGGATGGCCGAAGAGGTGCACCGGGATGACGGCCTTGGTCCGCCGCGTCAGCGCGTCCGACATCTCCTTGGCGCCCATGACCAGGGTCTCGTCGTCGACGTCGGCCAAAACGGGCTTGGCGCCCGTCACGGACACCGCGGTCGCCGTGGCGATGAAGGTGAAGGTCGGCAGCACCACCTCGTCGCCCGCGCCCAGGCCCAGCGCCTGCAGCGCGATTTCCAAGGCCGAGGTTCCCGAGGACACCGCGACCACGTGCTTGAAATCGAGCGCCCGGGCGAATTCCGCCTCGAAGCCGTGAACCTCGGGGCCGAGAATATAAGCGCCTCGATCTAAAACGCCCAAAACGGCCCGCTCGATTTCGCGGCGCAGGATATCGGGACGCGGCTTGACGTCGAACAGCGGCACTCCTGGTTCAACCGGCATGAGTGAGCTCCTTGGCCATGTAGCGGCCGTCTTGAAACACCACCTTGGACGCGCGGACCTGCGCGTCGTGCTGGAAGACCAGCGTCCAATCCTTGGCGCAGGCCTCGGCCAGAAGGCCGCGCTTGACCTCCAAGGTGTCCAGCGGGAACAAATCGTAGGCCATGATATAAGGAAGCGGCAAATGCGCGCGGGTCGGTATGAGATCGCCCAGGAAGACGGCGGTCTGGCCCTCGGACTCGATTTTGACGATCTGGTGGCCACGCGTATGGCCGCCCGAGCGCAAAACCCAGAGCCCGGGTTCTAATTCCACATCACCGGAAACCAGCTCCAGCTGCTTGACTTCTTCCAGAGGCGCGAAATTTTCCTCCAGGTAGCTGGCCTTGTTGCGCTCGTGCGGGGCGTTGGCGTCCTCCCACTCCTCCTTCTGGATCACGTACTTGGCCTTGGAAAACGCGGGCGCGGGCTTACCGGAGGCGTCAAACTCCGTGTCGCCGCCCGCATGATCAAAATGCAGATGGGTGTTGATGACCAAGTGGATGTCGCCGCGGGACAAGCTCCTCTGCTTCAACTCATCCTGCAAGGTCTTGGGCCGGCTGACGGCGTAGATGTTGGTGAACTTGCGGTTCTTGTCGTACTTGGACGACAGTCCGGCGTCCACAAGCACGTTCTTGCCCTTGGGCGTGCGGATGAGCAGGCAGCCCAGGGCCAAGGTGATGCGGTTGCTCTCGTCGGGCTCGTGGTGGCGGCACCACAGCGTCCTGGGCACGACGCCGTACATGGCGCCGCCGTCGAGCTTGAATATCCCATCGGACACGGGCTCAACGTCGAAGCGCCCGATCTTCATGGCTAGGCCTTGGCCGTCCCGCAGCACTTCTTGTATTTCTTTCCCGAGCCGCACGGGCACGGATCGTTTCGCCCCGCGTCGGGCCCTGTTTTGACGTAGGTCTCGGGCTTCGAGGCGCCCGAGGCCGGAGGATCGCTATAACGACCGGCCTCGATGGCCTCTTTGTTTTTTTCGACCCACGCCTTGACCTCGCTCATGCTCTTGACGTTGACCCCGTCATTGGCCATATGCGCGGCCAGCGTCTTCATCTGCTTGACGAAAGCCGGATCCTTCCACTTCCGGTAAAAAAGCGGCATGAGGCCCTTGGCCTCGGGAATACTCTCAATTTTCTTGGAAGCCTCTTCAGATGGCTTGCGCGCGTCACCCGATGGCTCCTTGTTTTTGCGCCCTAGAAGGCCGCCCAGGGGCTTGAACCAGCTCATATTGATATTTTAGGAAATTAAGGGTCCGCCGTAACCGCGAAGAAGCTCAGGAAACGTCCCAACACTCGTTGGCGTGGAGAAGAAGCTTGGGGTCCGTCTGCGCGCGGGCGACAAAATCCTTGACCGTGGGATTTCTCCAGGCCTTGACCGCGGCCTGCCAGCCCTCCGCCAAGCTTTGGGTTTTGAGATCCGCCGCGGCGAAGGGAAGAGCATTCAATAGCTTGGCCCGGCCGTTGGGCACGACCAAAATCATGGCCTGCGGGCTTTCCAGGCGCGAGAGCATCTCCTGCTGGATGCCCCACGGATAAATGGAGAGCCGGGGCCCGTTGCGGACGCCCGCCGCGCGGGCGCGCAGCGCCTCCTCCGCCGCACGCCACTCTTTTTCCGACGCCGCCAAAGACTCCCAGGCCCGCGCCGCGCGGCCAAGGCGCATCAAGGGGCCGGTCACGAAGGTGCGCGCGCCCAAATCCGCGGCCATGGCGTAGGCGTCGGCGATTTCGCCCAGGTTCGCGCGCGTGGGGATAAAAACCCATTCCGGCGCCAAGCCGCGCCGCACCAGGCGCTTGAAGGACTCCACCGCGCCCGCGAAAGATCCGCCCGGCCGCAGAGCATCGTGCGTCGCGGCCTTGGCGCCGTCCAGGCTGATTTGCACGCAGGCGACGTTCAAGTCCTTGAGCCTGTCGGCCTCGGCCTCGCCGATTAAAAGCCCGTCGGTCTCGATTTTAATCTCGACTTGGCCGCGCGCCAGAGTCTCGAACACGTCCCAAATCCAAGGAGAGCCCATGGGCTCTCCGCCGCCGAAGGCGACGTAGGGGATTCCCATTTCCGCGATTTGCCGCGCCAGGGACAGGCTTTGCTCGCGGTTCATCTCGTCGGGCCAGCCCTTGTCGGGACCCGACTCCTCGCAGCAGTGCAGGCAGCGGCCGCGGCAGCGGTTGGTGATCTGCCAGGCAAGAAAGAGGGGGGCGCGGTAATCCTGCGCCGCGGCCCCCCTCCCCTGCGTCATGTGAACCGAATGTAAGGCTGCGCCATCACCCGCTCGGACACTTCCTCCAAGGAGGGAGTCTCCCAAGCGAGCTTCTCGGCCTTCGCCTTCGTTTCGGACACGTTCTGTTGGTCGTTCATTCTGTCTCCTTAACTGCCGGTCAGACCATTAAGGACCGGCAAATCGTGGGGCAACGCGATCCACTCGTTGGCTCGCGAATACTCCTTATCATCGTGCAACACTTTTTCCAGGCGCCGACGGATGAGCGGATGAAGCCAGGCGCTGCGGTAGGCCTGCCAGGCATCCATCAAAGATCCCGTTTTTAAATCCGCGCAATAATAAGGCGACGCCGCAGCCATTTTAACCCGTCCATCAGGCAGAATCAAGAGCGCGGCCGGGGGCGACTGCAAAAGCTCGTCGGCCTGCTCGGCCAGAGAAAAGGGCCTAAAGCACAGCTCGATGCTGCCGGAGAGATCTTTTTCCCTGCGCTCCAAAAGCCGGTAATAGTCCGCGTAGGTTTCTTCCGAAAGCTCCAAGCGCTCCCACAATTTGGCCGCGGTGCCCACGCGCATAAGGCGCCCGGTGTTGAAGCGGAAAGCGCCCAGTTCCAGCGCCAAATCGATGACGGCCGCGGCCTCATGGATATTGAGCCGCGTGGGCGCGAAGGTAATTTCAAGCGGCAAATTAAATCGTCGCGCCATGCGGCCCGCGGCCAAAGCGGCGTCTAGTTTCCCGCCGGGCCGCATCTTGCCGTAAGTTCCTTGCGTCGCGCCGTCGAGGCTGATTTGAATCGAGCGAATGGGCAGTTCCGAAAGAGATCGCGCTAAATTTTCGCCGAATTTCTGTCCGTTGGTCTCGATTTTTAAAAACACGCCGCCGCGCCCCAGCGTTTGCGCGACTTCCAAAAAGTGCGAAACAATCGTCGGCTCGCCGCCGACCAGCATGACGTAGGGCACGCCCGCCGCCACGATTTGCCCCGCCAAGCGCAGGGATTCTTCGCGGGAGAGTTCGCCCGGCAACGCCTTGCCCGGCGCCGACTCCGTGCAGCAGTGAAGGCAGGCCAGATTGCAGTCGCGCGTCATCTGCCACGTCACCATCGCCGGCGCGCTCAATTGTTCGAGGCTCATGAGATCACCAGCGCCAGCATGAAGACCGCGGTCGCGGCCAGGTAGCACAGAACGATGTATTTGATCGCGGGGATGAAATTTTTGGGAGAATCCCAGGTCTTGAGCGCGTGCTTGACGCTCAGGATTAAAAGCGGCAGCCCGGCCAAGGCCGCCAAGGGCGTCCAGCGCGGGAAAACCCCAAGCCAGGCGCCGATGCACGGCACCAGCAAGCCCAGCGCCGCGAAGCCGGCGTACAAAAACACGCCGTTTCGCCGGCCCAAGCGCACGACCAAGTTGCGTTTGCCCACCAGGCGATCCTGATAGAAATCTGGAATCTCGTTGACCACGGCCAAACCCGTGATGAGAAAGCCCGGGACCAAGGACGCCGCGAGCGCGGGCCAGGAAAACCGGTGCGTGTAGAGTTCCAGGCTGCCCAGCGTCATCCAGGGACCATAGGACAAGCCGATGGCCGTCTCGCCCAAGCCGCGATAGACCCAGCGAATGGGCGGTCCGACGTAGAAGATCGCGGCCAAGCCGCCCAGAAGCGTGTAGACCGCGATGGGCCAGCCTCCTTCCCAGGCCAGGTAAAAACCGATTGAGGCCGCCACGGCGAAGGCGCCCACTCCCAGCCAGAACATCCACTCGGGGATGTACTCGTCGTCGCTGGGGTTGAACACGCGGTCGGTGCCCATGCGCGCGTCGAAATATTCGTTAAAGGACTCCACGCCCACGACCGACAGGAAGATGCCCAGAAATCCCAGCCAAAAAATCCCCGCGTTGAACTGGCGCTCGACGCCGTAGGCCCAGGCCGCGCCCAAGAGATAGGGCAGAAGCCCGGCGTAGAGGAAAAACCGGTAGCGCACCAAGGAGGCCAGGCGAGAGGGCAGAGACGCGCCTTCGGGCGCGTGCGGCGCCGGGCGCAAGGGGCTTGGCGGCTGAGTTTCGCTCAGACTTCGATCCATGTGTGGAGAGTGGAGATGATTTTGGGATCGCGCTCCAAGTCCTCGACGAAGCGCGCGACCTTGGGGCTCTTCCAGGCATTCTGGAAGTTCGCCCAGACCTGCGTCAGGCTGTCCTTCTTCAAGTCGCCGCAGATAAAGGGCATGGCGTTGATGAGCTTGACCTTGCCGTTGGGCAGGATGATGAAGAGCGCGGCCGGGCTGGTGATGCGGTACTTCAGCTCCTCGACGATGCCCATCTCGTGAAAGTAGACGCGCATGCGGCCCTTGTATTCCTCGGCCTTTTCGCGCAGAGTCTCGAAGAACTTCGGGTACTGGCTCTCGTCCGGGCCGGTCATGCTCCAGCTCTTGACCGCGTTGCCCGTGTACATGATGCGGCCGGTGTAGAAGCTATACGCCCCCTCCCGGTGGGCCAAATCGACGATCTCGCCGACCTCTTGGATGCTGAACTTGGCCGGGACGTAGTTGATCTCGATGGGCACGCCGGCCTCGCGCAGGTTGCGGATGCCGGTCATGGCGTTTTCCAGGCGTCCGCGCACGCGCATCTTGTTGAAAGTCGCGGGACTGGCCCCGTCCACGCTCACCTGCACGGCCTTGACGCCCAAGTCCTTCAAGCGCCGCGCGTTTTCCGGCGTCATGAAGTGGCCGTTGGTCTCCACCTTCAGGCCTACGCCCGAACCCGCCAGGTATTCCACCATCTCGAAGAAATGGGGATGCACCATGGGCTCGCCGCCGGAGAAGGAGACGTAGGGGACTTCGTGACGCTTGATTTGATCCAAGACCGAGAAGACCTGCTCCTTGGAGAGCTCGTCCTTGAAGGCCTTGCCTGGGCCCGACTCCTCGATGCAGTGGAGGCAGGCTAGGTTGCATTCGTTGGTGATCTGCCAGGCGACGTAGAGCGGGGCCTGGAGATCGGATGCGGCGGCGTCCTCGGGCTTGACCAAAGTCTCGGGCATGGCTATTCGGCGACGAGGCCTTTTTCCTTCAGCTGCGAAAGAAAGCCCAGCGCCTCCTGCGCCATTTTCCCGGTCTTATCTTCGTACTTGGCTTTGAGCCGCTCCGCCAAGGTCGCGGCGTCGGCGCCGGCCAAAATCTCCCGGACCACGGCGGCCCCGGTCGGGCTCAAGGTGTAGACCTTCTCCGAGCGCGTCTCGAACAAGACGGCCCCGAACTTTTCCTCGCGGAACTTGACGAACGGTGCAAGCTTCATGACTCCCTCCCGGTGCGCGGCCAGGCACGCCACGGCGTCCCCGGCGTCGCGCTTGACGATTTCTTCCATCTCCGACTCGACGACGGCCCTGCGGTCGCGCGGCTCTAATGCCTCCGCGTCCCGCGGCCCGCCTTCTTCCAGCTTAAATTCCCCTTGGCGCCATGAGCGGCGGACCAACGATTCGTAGCCCACGCTAGAATTCCCTCTTGGCCATGACCTCGACGAAGTCGGCCATGTCCTCGGCCTCGGCCTTCAAGGGCAGCTGCCGGACCATGGCCAGCATGGAGCGCACCAGCTCGCGGCCCACCTCGCGCGATCCCTCCAAAAAGCCGGAGGACTCCAGGAACTCGCGCAGCGCCCGCGCGCCGTCGGCATCCTTAGCCGAGGATTTCCACAGAGCCACGAAACGATCGCGGGTCTTGGGATCTTGAACCGCCAGAACGCCAGGCAGCGTCAGCCGTCCCAGCATGAAATCCTTGGCCGGGTCCTTGCCGGAAACATCCTCGGTCAACGTGTAGTCGTGAATGTCGTCGACGATTTGCAGCAAAATGCCGGCGGCGCAGGCCAGGCGCGGCGGATCGGCCTTCTCATGCGGATGCGGCGAGAGCTCGGACAAGACGTTGCCGCACCACTCGAAAAGCGCGCCCGTCTTGCGCGCGGCCACGCCCATATAGCCCTCCATGGTCACCGCCGCGTTGCCGCGCAGAAATTCCTCCTGCAGCTCCCCCACCGTCATCTCGCGCACGGTCGTCACCAGATGGCGCACGGCGGACGGGGACACCTCGATGGCTTCCTCAAGCCCCTGCGAAAAGGCCAAGTCGCCCAGGAGCAGCCCCGTCGTGGTTCCGAAAATCTTGTTGGGCGTGGGATAGCCCCGGCGCATCTCGGCGTCGTCCACGCAGTCGTCGTGCAGCAGGGAAGCGGTGTGCACCCACTCCATGGCTCGGGCCGCGGACTGGGTTTTCTCCTGGTCCGCGCCCAAGGCCGCGCCCAGGAGCAGGCAGAAGCGCGCGCGCAGCATCTTGCCGGGGCGGCCGATGACGTCGGAGAGTTCGCGCCCCACCCGGCCGGAAATGCGCCGCGCCCGATTTTCCAGGCCCAGGCGGACCTTTTCCAGGGAGTCTTCGAGCTTTAAAAGCGTCGGCATGAACGGGGAGGATTATATCAAATCACCGAAGCCCGCGAAGGCTCGGCGCGGCTTACTTTTTGCGAATGATGTCCAATTCGCGGCCGACTCGGCCGAATTTTTCCAAAGCGAAGTCGAGATTTTTCCGGCTGTGTCCGGAGCTCACGATGGTGCGCAGGCGCTCCTTGCCTCGGGCCACGATGGGGTAGCAAATCGCCAGCGCGAAGACGCCTTCCTCGAAGAGCCTCTGCGAGAAGCGCTGCGCCTTGGCGGTGTCGCCCACCATCACCGGCGTAATCGGCGTTTCGCTGGCGCCCGTGTCAAAGCCCAGGCTCTTCAAGCCATCCTTGAAATAGCGGGTGTTGTCCCACAATTTTTCGATGCGCTGCGGCTCGTTCATGAGCACGTCCAAGGCGGCCAGGCACGTCGCGGCGACGGACGGCGGGTGCGAGCTGGAAAACAAAAACGGACGTCCGGTCGAAATCAAGTAATCGCGCAGGGCTTGGGAGCCGGCCACGTAGCCGCCGATGGACGCGATGGCTTTGGACAAGGTCCCGATTTGGATTTGCACCCGGTCGGTCAGCCCGAAGTGGCTGGGCGTGCCGCGGCCGTTTTTGCCCAGCACCCCCGAGGCGTGCGCGTCGTCGACCATGACGAAGGCCCCGTGGCGCTCGGCCAGCTCGACAATTTCGGGAAGCGGCGCGATGTCCCCGTCCATGCTGAAGACCCCGTCGGTCACGATCATGCGCCGGCGCGCGGCGCGGGACTCGGGCGATTCCAGGATGGCCTTTAAAGCCTTCATGTCCTTGTGCGGATAAATTTTGCGCGACGCCTTGGCCAAGCGCGCCCCGTCGATGATGGAGGCGTGGTTAAGCTCATCCGAAATCAGCAGATCTTTTTCATCGCTCATGAGGCTTTGGCAGCAGGCGACGTTCACGGTAAATCCCGACTGGAATACGAGGGCCGCGGGCGTGCCCTTGAACTCGGCGAGCCGCCGCTCAAGCTCTTGGTGGATGTCCATCGTGCCGATGATGGGGCGCACCGCCGCGGTGCCCACGCCGTAGGACTCGATGGCCTTCGTGGCCGCCTTCTTGAGCCTGGGGTCGTCGGCCAAATCGAGATAGTTGTTGGAGGTAAGGTTCACCACCTCCTTGCCGTCGATGACGGAGACGGGCTTTTGCGCGGTTTCAAGCACGCGCAGCGTGACGAAGCGCCCCTCGGATTTTAGCTTGCCGATTTCATCGTTCAAAAAATCCATCAACCCGGCCGCCGCCGCAGGCGTCGCCATATTTTCGTTCTCCTCAAAAAAAATTTACGGAACCAGCACGACCTTGCCGCACTTCTTGTCCGCCGCCGCCATCTCGGCAAAGCCCTTGGCGAAATCCTGCATGGGATAAACGTGGGTGATAATCGCGCCCGCGTCCACCGCGCCCGAGCGCAAAAGCGCCTCGGTCATGCGCCACGTGGCGAAAACCTCGCGGCCCACGATGCCGTGGATGCGCAGGCCCTTGAAAATCACGTCCGAGGCCCAATCAATCTCTATCTTTTTTGACGGCAGGCCAAACGCCGTCATGCGGCCGCCGGGGCGCGCGGCCTTCAGGCCCATTAAAATCGCCTGCGGCGCGCCGGACATCTCCACGACGACGTCGAAGCCGCCTGGGCACCCGCCCGCCTTGAGCGCGGCGTCCAAGGGATTGACGCCGGCCGGATCAATGACGGCCTTGGCGCCCATCTTGCGCGCCAGCTCCGCGCGGAACGGGGAACCCTCCACCGCGATCACGGTGCGCGCCCCCGACGCGCGCGCCACGGCCACGGCGAAGAGCCCCTGCGGTCCCGCGCCCAAGACCAGCACGGTCTTGCCCGCGACGGGCTCGACTAAAACCGAGTAGACGGCGTTGCCCATGGGCTCCATGATGGAACCCCAGTCCTTGAGGCTTTCGTCCTTGTGCTTCCAGGCGCAGCGCGCGGGGATGACCGCGTATTGCGCGAAGCCGCCGGGCGCGTCGATGCCCATGATTTTCATCTCGCGGCACACGTGGCTTTGGCCGCCCACGCATTGCTCGCAGCGGCCGCAGTAGATGTGCGATTCGACCGAAACGAAATCCCCTTTCTTAAAATCCCCGGCCGCGGCGCCCGCGCCTTCGACCGTCCCACAGAACTCGTGACCGAAGACCAGCGGCAGCTTCAAGCGCTCCGGCGCCCAAGACGTCCATCCGAAAATAGGCATGTCCGAACCGCAGATGGAGGCGCGGTGGACCTTGATGAGGAGCTCGTCCGGGCCGGGAACCGGCGCCGGCGCTTCGCGAAATTCCGCGCCGGGTTTGGGCGACGTCTTGATGAGCGCCTTCACGGTTTGCCTCCTATATCCTTAGGAAGCAAACCATTTCCGTTGGTCACCCGAAGAGCCCCTTCAAGACGAAAAGCACGTTTTCCTTGCGCTCGCGCAGCCGGCGGGAATAATAAGGAAGCCAGTGCGTTCCGTAAGGCACGTAAATTCGGACGGCATGGCCTTCCCGCTGGAGTTCGCGCCAACGCTTGGGCCGCACGCCGTAGAGCATTTGGATTTCATAGCCGGATTTGGAAAGTCCGGCCGCACGCGCCGCCGCGTCCGCGCGGGAAAGCCGCTCGTCGTCGTGCGTCCCGAACGCGGGAAGAGGCGCCCGCATGAGCATGGCCGCGAGCCGGTCGTAATTGTCGTCCACCTCGGATTTTTTCTGGAAGGCCGCCTCGGCCGGTTCCTTGTAGGCGCCCTTGACCAGGCGCACGCGGGCCTTCAAGCGCACGAGATTCTCAACGTCTTTTTCGCTGCGCCGCAACGCCGACTGGATGACCACGCCCACGTTGGCGTAAGGCTCCGGGAAAAGCGAGTAGAACAAGTCCAGCGTCTTTTGCGTGTAGGCCGAGCCTTCCATGTCGATGCGCGCGAAATTGCCCAGCTTCTGGGCCTCCTCCAGCACGCGGGCCAGGTTGTCGCGCGCCAGGGACTGGTCCAAATTCAGCCCGAATTGGGTGAGCTTCAGGGAGATGTTGCAGTCGGCCTCGGCCTCGGCGATTTTGCGCAGGGCCGTGATGTATTCCCGGCAGGCCTTTTCGGCCTCGTCCCGGGTCTTGGTTTCCTCGCCCAGATTGTCCAGCGTGGCCTTCAAGCCCTCATGGTTCAAGGCCCGCACGGCCTCGACGGCTTCGTCGATGGTGTCGCCCGCCACGAAGCGGCGGGCGAGAAAGGTGAGCGCTCTCATGGCGACGATTGGAATCTAACATTTTTGTCCAAAGACAGCCAGCCCTGCTTTAGTACAATTACTATTCTATGGATCTCCCACCTCTCAGCAATCCTCCCCCCGGCCTTCCGAGACTGCCGCAAAGAATTGCGAAGTTGCGCTGGCTTCATGACCGTCTAAATGAGTTTACGTACGCCCTAACAGCATCAAAAACCTCTCTGGAATTGAATACCATCGCAGACTTTTTCATTCACGAAAAAATCGTTTCCATATCTAAGCTCGCCGAATTGTTTAGTAATTCGGAAATTAAATACCTGCGCGAGACCGGCGTCGTTTCAGAAATAATTCCAAATGAGTTGAAAGCTAATTTTTCAATATGCACATGGAATTCATTTTCAATTTGGTCAGACAGGTGGCCGCATCGCAATCCCTCATGGAAGCTCGCCGTTTACAAACCCGGCTTCGACTCCGTCTTTCTGCTTCAAACACTTCCGCGCAGGCGCTGCGAGGATTTTTTGGATCTTTGCACGGGAACCGGCATCCAAGCGTTTTACGCCGCAATTCATTCACAAAATGTGCTAGGCATCGATATTAACCCTCGCTGTGTTCAAATGGCCCGCATGAACGCTGAATTCAATGGAATAAAAAATGTCCAATTTCGTGTCAGTTCCATTTTCAACGGCTTAAGTCATTGTCGCCGATTCGATATATTGGTTGCTAACACACCGTTTATTCCCAAAAAAATGGATGATTTGCCTTTATTCTCGGACGGTGGCAAGGACGGAGGAGATCACGGTCGAGCCATTCTGGAGAATTTAAAAAATCTACTAAAACGGAATGGTTATTTTCAGATACTTACCACAGCGTGGGCGCTGCCTTTTCTCCGCAATACTTGGCGATTTAAAAAATATTGGGACCTCTTTTGCATCTCAAGTAATGATAGCAACGATATGCTGCTAGTCTGCGGCAAACCGGGTTGTGGACGGCTAAACATCTTAAATCCTTGCGGGCTAAATCCGCAAAAATCGTCTTTCAGCCAAACCATGGAATATCTATGCCGTTCCATTAGGAGATTCCAATTTAACGGATGAAGTTCCCTAAAGACTGGCCCGCGCGGTTTTTCAGGCCCGAGATATTCTCGCCCGGAACGGCCGACGCCGCCCGTCGCGCCGGCGCCGAGGCCGCCTTCGCCGCGAAAGTCCTGGGCCTGAAGAAAGGCTCGCGCCTCTTGGACGTTTGCTGCGGAACCGGGCGGCACGCCTTCGCGCTGGCCAAGCGCGGCGTTGTGGTCACCGGCGCGGATGCGACCCCGGCTTACCTGACGCAGGCTCGGCGCCAAGCCAAGGGCGCGCGCAACCCCGCCTTCGTCAAGGCCGACATGCGCCGTCTGCCCTGGCGCGGCGAGTTCGACGCGGCCGTTAACCTCTGGACCAGCTTCGGCTATTTCGAGCATCCGAGTGAGGACCTGCAATCCCTGCGCCAAATCGCGCGCGCCCTGAAGCCCGGTGGCCGCTTCCTTATAGATATCGTCAACGGCGCGTGGCTCAAGCGCCACGGCCTCGCGCGGAACTGGCGGCGCGAGGCCGACGGAGCGCTCGTTCTGGAAGAAGCCGTCTTCCGCCAGGGGCGCGACCCGGCCCACGTCAACACATGGACGGTGATGCGTCCGGGTCAAAAACCAGCGCGCGCTTCTTTTTTCGTGCGGCACTACGACGCCGCGCGCCTGGAGGGCCTCCTGCGCCGGGCCGGACTGCGCCCCCTGCGCCGCTGGGGCGGCTTTGGCGGCCGCCCCTACTCCAAGGATTCCACGCGGCTCATCGTCCTGGCGGAAAAGGCGGGCGCGGCGTGAACGCAAAAATCCCGCCCTCGTCCCCATCGGGCCGGCGCCTGGCCGCGGGCTCCGTCATTTTAACGGCCGTGTTTCTCGCCGCCGTCGCCGCGGGATATCCCTTCCTGCGCCGCTTTATCCCGGTGCAGGCCGTCCCCATCCGCGCGCTCTGGCAGAACCGCGATCGGTGGCTGGGCGCGCGGGTGCGCTGCGCGGGCGAGCTTAAAATATTCTCGCCGCGCACGCCGGAGCGCTATTTCGTCCTGGAGCAAGACAGCTACCGCCTGCAGATTCTGGGCGTTCCCCGGCGGGAGCTTGAACCCCTCGCAGGCCGGAAAGTTTCCGTTTCAGGGCGCTTCGAGTTCAAACAGGGATTGGGCGTTTACCTGCTGGCCGGCAGCATCCGGCCCAAAGGCGGCGACTAGCGCGCTATCAACCCCTGTTTAGCTATACAGGGGGGTGTATAGCCCTGACTATAGCTAAATAAGGGATATCCTATTGAGCGCAGTAAAGGTATAAAATGAATTGGTGTCAAAAGAATTTCCTCGCACACTCCTCG
>Ga0307373_10000363_pt1 | contig 85895 bp, 75 predicted proteins | sample OX2MG_FD_202534 | JGI IMG/M metagenome (GOLD analysis project Ga0307373, IMG submission 202534) | Soil microbial communities from Risofladan, Vaasa, Finland - OX-2 | ecosystem: Environmental > Terrestrial > Soil > Coastal area > Acid sulfate soil | place: Finland: Risofladan, Vaasa | collected...
TCTTCGGGTTGTGCTTGGTCAGCACCTTGGTGATCGCCGCCGTCAACGTCGTCTTCCCGTGATCGATGTGTCCGATCGTTCCCACGTTCACGTGCGGCTTCGTACGATCAAATTTTTCCTTCGCCATGCCTCTTCCAATCCCTTCGGTTGAACTTTACTGAGTGGCCCTTGCTCTTTGGCCCCTTGATGCTTTGTGGCTCTGGATGCTCTGTGGCCCCCGGACCGAACCCAAATTCCCTGAAAAAACCAGCTTCCGCCTCAGTAGTAGGCGTAGGCCTTGAAATATCTCTGCCGCAGGTCGGCAGGCACCGCTTCCACCAGCCGCAGGTAGCGCTCGCGGGTCAGCGCCTGGTCAGAAACCGGAAGTGCGGCGTAAAGTGCCGGCGCATCCTTGCCCAGAAAACCCCGCTTGAGCACCGACTCAAAGTCGCGAATGCGCAGCCGGTTGCGCCGGACGCGGCTGAGGAGCACTTCCACCTCGCGCGGGTCAAAGACCGCATCCATCAACGCGTGCAGCTTTGCGTAACCCTGCTCATCCTGTACGACAATGGCCGCTTGTTCAAACATGCTTTTCGTTCCTGCCTTGCTTCCCTGCCCTAGCTTCCCTAACCTTGCTTCGCGCGGCCCGACCAAACTCTGGAGCGGGAGACGGGGATCGAACCCGCGACCAACAGCTTGGAAGGCTGTGACTCTACCACTGAGTTACTCCCGCCCGCCCTGCAGCCGGCGTTGTTCCGCCGGCGGAAACTCTGGAGCTGATGACCAGGATTGAACTGGTGACCTCTCCCTTACCAAGGGAGTGCTCTACCAACTGAGCTACATCAGCCCTTGCTGCCAAACCTTATCAGGACGCCGAACTGCCGTCCCTTGGACTATCTCCGGACCCATCTCCGGACCCGTCGCGGCGAATGCGTTCCGCCTGGCGAGCCAGCACGGTGCGGAGGACGAGGACGCCGAGCACCAGCTCGGGAATCCATCGCATCTCCATCAGCCTGCCCATCACGGGAACCTTGTCCGCGCCCATGGTGAACCAGGCCAGCACCGCCAAAACCGCATAGAGCACGAGAGCCGCCCGGAACTTCCTCTCCAGAGCATCCTGGGAGGCCGAAGAACTCTCGCCGCGCTCCCTGGCCACGTTCTCTCTGGCCAGGTTCGTGTCGCTTTCGGCCAGCTCGCGCATTCAATCCCTCAATCCGTGGTGCACAGGGGAGGATTCGAACCTCCGTAGCTCCAAGGAGCGGCAGATTTACAGTCTGCTGCCATTAACCGCTCGGCCACCTGTGCCCAAACTCCCCTGCGGCAAAAACCCGTCGCCGGGGATCTTTCTCCAACTGCCCGCGCCTCCGTGTTGCCCGGGGATTCCGGCACGGCCCACTGCGCATCAAGCCCCTTCCGGAGAGCCCTCCGGCCTGATGGAGCATGCACCTCAGTGGGGTCACCGCAGAGGACAGGCCCGGCGTCTGAACAACCCTTGCACGCCGGCAAAAACCAATTGCCGTTTCAGTCCCGGTTCACGCTTGCATTTGGAGCTGGCGAAGGGATTTGAACCCCCGACCCTCTGATTACAAATCAGATGCTCTACCAGCTGAGCTACGCCAGCCCGAACCACCCGGAAACCTCTCCGGAGACAAGACAATACGCGGACACACTCCCGCCCCGCGCACGCCACGGCACAGACTCAAAGATTAGCACAGCGGTGCGGGCGGAGCAAACCGGCGCAAGGGTAGCGGAAAGCGCTCCCCTCATCGCTTCTGGAGTGCTGCAATGAACCGCAGAATCTGTGCCGAGCGGTGAGCTGACATGGGCCGGAAACAGCGCGTGCCATCCGGACATCCGGCGCAAGGATGGTAGGGTGAATGCAGGCGGCCGCAGGGCCGGAGACGATGCACAGACGCACCCGACGAACGCTGATGATTGTGGCCGCGGTCCTGGCTTTGCTGGCCGTGGCTGTCTTTCTCCGCTCCAAGGCCCCGCCGGAAGCGGCGCGGCTGCTGCCCGAATCCGACGGCATTCTTTTCATCAACCTGAAGCCCTTTCGCGCCCTGCTGCACGGCAAGCTGCAGCCGCCCCAGCGCGCGCCCGACTACCAGGAGTTCGTGGACGCGACCGGCATTGACTGGGAGCGCGACCTGGACCAGGTGGCCATCGGGCTGCACCGCATGAAGGACCCCAACGGGCCGAACGGGCCGGTGGCCTACTCCATGGTGCTGGTGGGCAAAATTACCGGCAAGCGGCTGAACGCTTGGCTGGCGGCGCACGCCGAGGCGCGCGAGAGCTACGCCGGGCAGACCATCTACGACGTTCCATCAGAAAACCGCACGGTGCGCGTGGCGCAGATCGGCTATGACATGGTGGCGGTGAGCAACGCGCCCACCGAGGAGCAGATCCACTCGATGATTGACCGGCACCGCACGGCGGCGCTTCCCTTTGCCGGTTCCACGCTGCTGGCGCGCCACTACCATGACGTGCCGCTGCTTTCGCTGGCCTGGGGCGTGGGGCAGATCGGGCTGCCGTTTTCTGACAGCGGCGGCATCCGCATCTTCGGCTGGACGCTGCCGCTGGAGCCGGGTGCAACCCTGGTGGCCAGCGTCTCGCCCGCGCTGCCGCTGGGCGGCTCGCTGCGCTTCCGGCTGGAGGAGATTGCGAAGAACGGGCAGCAGGCCGCCAGCCAGGCCGCGGCGCTGGCCACGCTGGTGACCATGGCGCGGGGATTCACGGCTCCGCTGGGCAACAACGCCGCCAACAACGGCCTGCGGGAGGTGCTGAGCACGGCTGAAGTGACGCAGAAGCATGATCGCGTGCTGGTGACGGCCACGCTGACGCGAGGGCTCGTGGCCGGGCTGGCCGCCGGAGGCAGCTCCGCGCAGTAAACGCGGATTGTCAGGAAAATTCTGATCGCCGGCGAACCCTTCACCGCAAAGCCGCATCTAGTGAAGTTATGAGCGCGCTTCCCCTTGCGCTCACTCCAGGACTGCTGTACCACATTGCCGCCGCGGAGCTCCCAGGGATCGAGAGGTCGGACCCTGGCGGATGCTTCGGGCGGCGTTTGTGCATCGGCAGAGAGGTTCGTCAACGCTGCTTGAGCCCGAGAGCCTGCACCACCAGCGGATCGACGCGTGCGGGCTGGCCATCCTGCTTGTAGACCACGCCGAAGCTGCCGCGATAATCCCACATGGCCCAGCCGATGCCGTCGGCCTCAAGAGCCGTGCGCACGTCGTGGATCCAGCGCATGCGCGAGGCCGGATCGACGTGCTCGCGAAAGGCTCCGAACTCATTGCAGATGAGCGGCACGTGGTTGGATTTGGCCCAGTCTGCGGCCTCGTCAATGAGCATGCGGATGTGCTGAGAGTCCCAGTGCTCCAGCCAGTAGTTTTCCATCTGGAAGCGGTCGGCGGGGTTGGGGACCTCCGTGAGCAGCGCGGCCATTGAGTCCGCGGTGGGGGGATAAGGCAGGCCGTGCTCGTAGCTCCACCAGGAGGAGCCCCAGGTTGCGCCCTGGTGGGTGAAGGTGTGCGGATCGTAGAAGTGGAAGTTGTAAATTACGTTGCCGTCGGCCAGAGGATGCATGGCCAGCAGGTCGACAACGTCAGAGTAATTGGGCCCGGTGGCGATGATGGTGTTGTTGGGCGCGACCTGGCGAATGGCCGCGGCGGCGCGCGCCTGGATGCCGGCCCAGCGGTAGGGATCATGGACCTCGGGCTCGTTCATGACCTCGAAGAAGACCATGTTGGGATCGCGTGTGGCATAGTGAGCCGCCAGCCGCCGCCACAGCATCACGAAGCGGTCGACACCTTCGCTGCTGGTGCGCACTGCGGCCTTGAAGGGCTCCTGCGGGTGAATGTCGATCTCGACGGCCATGCCGTCGGCAATCATGGTGTCCACGGCCTTGTCCAGGCGGCCGAGGAAGTCGTCATTCATGCCATCCTTGCCGCGCGGATATTGCATCAGCCCCGCCGGATCGATGCTGAGGCGCACGTTGTCAAAGCCCAGTTTGGCCATCAGCGCGATGTCAGCCGAGTCAATGACGCGATTGGTGCGCGCGGCCGAGTAGTCGTTCGACTGCGCGAACCACTCCGACGCATTGATGCCGTGGCGCAGATGCTCTGCGCGCTTGAAGGCGAGTTGCAGCTCAGCCTCGCGGCTTTGCGCGAAGGCGGGCACGGTGAAGGCAAGCAGGGCAACACAGAGAAACAGGCGGCGAAGCATTTGACACTCTCCCAGGGGTTCTGAGAATTTCCGACGCAACCATATCACGCGAGACCCGGCCACACCATGCGAAGAACAGTCCGGACAAACCCGGCCGCATAACTAGCGCGCACGCAGAAGCGGCTCCCGCCTGGGGAGCCGCCATGGATGCGATGGTTGTTCCTGGTCTACTGCCCGGAGGCGTCTGAAAGCATGCCGCGCGCAACGGCCTGCTGATAGGTGGTGCGCAGATACTTGTGCGGATTGACGGGCACGTTGTGGACGCGTACTTCGTAGTGCAGGTGGGGCCCGGTGGCGCGGCCCGATTCGCCCACGTAGCCGATGATCTGGCCGCGGACAACATGCTGGCCGGGCACCACGGCGATGGCTGAAAGATGCCCGTAGAGCGTTTCCAGATCGTGGCCATGCTCAATCGTGATTTCACGGCCATAGCCATTCTCACGCGAAGCATGGATCACATCGCCATCCGCAGTGGCTCGCACCGGAGTTCCGTAGGGCGCGGCAATGTCGATGCCGGGATGGAAGGCGCCTTCGCCGTTAAAGGGATCTTCGCGCTCGCCAAAGCTGGAGGTCACGCGGCCTTCAATGGGCCAAAGCGAGGGCGCATCGGCCAGCGCGGTCCAATCCCCGGTGAAGCTGGGGGAAAGGCCGCCGGCCAGCGCGCGAGCGACCTCGCCGGACATGGCCTGATTGCGCAGCTGATAGAACTGCTGCATCGTCATCTTCACATCGGCCTGAGTCAGGTCGTCCGGGTTTGCCAAACTGGCGGGCGTGGGCGCTGTGGCAGCGCTGCCGTGGTTGCCCTTGTGCGGAACCTCTTGCGCGGACATTAACTTGTTCTGGCGCAGGCCGTAGAGCGTGGTCACCTCACCGGCCAGCGCGCCCAGCGAAGCCACCTGGACGTCGCGGTCATGCGCCACTTCAGCCATGTGCTTGTAATTCTGGCGGAGGATTTCCCGCTCGTGGCGAACCTGATTGAAGCTCTCGGTCTTCATCAGCATGCGGGTGTAAGAACCCGCCAGGCCCACGATGGTGAAGGCGCCCACGACGGCCGCGGCGACAAAGCCGTAGAAGTAATGCAGGGGAAGCGGAATCTTGCGAACACGTCCGTCTTCGTCCCTGGCTACAAAAAGAATGTAGTAGCGTTTGCGCAGCATAACCCTCATCTCATCCGCGCAGTCAGGGGAGAGTGCATTTCGGCCTGCTCATTGCAACAGGAACGAAAGCGAACGGACCGCGATGACTAAAAAAATGCCAACTGGAATGCGTCACTTGCGCTCTTGCAGGCGCTTCTACCCTGGAACGTTCCCACAGGCTAACAAAGGCCTCGGCGGGGGGTCAACGCATTCCGTAGGAAAAATCCTCCAAGGTACCGGGGAAAAGCTGGCCGGCTCGGCGCGGGGATTGCCCCGCGCGGGCGTAAATCACCAAAATGCCCTATCCTCTGGGAGATGCGGGCCAAGCAGGACAAGCCGGGAAAGGCCGAGGCGCGTGGCGAGCTGGCCCTGCTTGCAGGGATTCGCGCCAGAGCGGTCGCGGCGGGATCGGGCGCGGGGCTGAGGCTGGGCATCGGCGACGATTGCGCCCTGCTGCGCGTGCGGCCCGGCGAAGAGCTTGCGGTCACCACGGATCTTTCCATCGCAGGCCGGCATTTCCTTCTTGACGCGCACCCGCCGGAGGCCGTTGGACATCGCGCGCTGGCGCGGGGGTTGAGCGATCTGGCCGCGATGGGCGCGCGGCCGGTGGCGGCCTTTCTCTCGCTGGGGCTCCCGCGTGAGCTGACGCGAAAGCACGGCCGCGGAAGAGCGTGGGTGGAGCGATTTCTGGATGGACTGATGGCACTCGCCGAAGCCACCGGCACGCCGCTGGCGGGCGGCGACCTGGCGGAATCGCCTGTAGCTGTTGCGGACATTGTGCTGGTGGGCGCAGTTCCTCGCGGAAGGGCGTTGCTGCGCTCGGGCGCAAAGCCCGGCGATTTGCTCTACGTGACCGGCGCGCTGGGCGGATCGGCCGCGGGACTGGAACGGCTGAAAAGGCTGGCTGGAGTGGGGGCGAACGCATCCGACGCCAAAGCAAAAGAGACGGCAGCGGACGCTCCGCTGGCGCCGCATCTCTTCCCGCAGCCGCGTTTGCGCCAGGGATTGTTCTTGCAGCGGCGCGGGCTGGCTTCGGCGGCCCTCGCCTCTGCAGCGATCGACCTGAGCGATGGGCTTTCGACCGACCTCACGCACCTCTGCGAGGAGTCCGGCGTGGCGGCGGAGGTGGAAGCCGCGCATTTGCCCATCAGCATGGGAGCCGCGCTCGCGCAGGCGCTCGATGGCGGCGAGGATTACGAGTTGCTCTTCACCGTAAAACCCGATGCCAAGCTACCGCGTTCGATTGCCGGCGTGCCGGTGACGCGCATCGGGCGCATCGTGCGGGCCAATGCGCGCAAGTCTCGCGTGCAGCTATTGACGACCGCGGGCACCCAGCCGCTGGAACCGCAGGGCTGGGAGCATTTTTCCGGCTGAAGCTCGGGCTCAATTCTCCATCTCTGCCGAACCCGCGCTACTCGATGATGGCGTCGTTCTCCATGCTGCCGATGGGCTGGCCCGGAGGCGTGGGCAGCGCCGGAGCCGGAGCGAACTTCGCCGGATCCTTGCGGAACAGCTCAATCTCGGCGAGGGCCGCTTCGCGATGGGCCGCAAACTCCGCGGTGTCGTCCGCGGGCTTCACGTTCTTCAGCCAATCCTCCAGTTTGTTCACCTCGGCCAGTGCCACAGCGCACGCCTCACCCGACGCCGCTCCGCTTCTGCCGCCCGGAACGGACATGCCCGCCGGAAGCGCCGCGCCCAGCGAGGTGCCGCCACTCCCACCGCCTGCCAGGCGCATAAGATACCGCAGCACCACATTCTCCACCGTGAACTGGGTCTGCTCTTCGAGGCCTGTCTTGCGCGGCGCGTACCACGTGGCTTTGAGCGTCGAGTCAAGTTCTTCCTCGAGGCCCATCTGCTTTGCATCGCGCGCGTGATACTCGACCAGGCGGCTGGCGCGGCTGGGGTCGAAGAGAAGAGACGCCGTGATGCCGGCCGCGGCTTCGACCGGGCTTTCGGCGTCAAACGCGAGGCCAGTGTGCGCGCCGAAGGACTCGCGGGTGCGGCGATCGCCGGGCGGACGCGGCGGCAGCATTTGCAGCAGCGATTCGGGCAGCGTGAGCGCGGCGGGATCGAGCGTCTGGAGCACCGCGTCGAGGGCTTTTTTCTCCTCGGCGTAGGGTACAAAGCGGGTGACAAAGCCGCCGCCGCCGCGCACGGCATAGCGGTAATCGAGTCCGCCGATGGATTTGGCCGCGGCCTCGGTCTGGAAGCGGTGCAGCAGATAGAGCGGCACCAGCGTGTCCTCAAGCTGCGCCATGGGCTGGCCGGGCTGGATGGCATCCACACCGAAGCGGGCCAGCGCGGCCTTGCGCACGGCCAGCAGCCTCAGCAGCTCATTCGGCGCGTCGGGGCCATTGTCCCACAGGTTTGCGTACGGGCTGGCGCTGCCCAGCGGGCGCGCGTCGGCATCGCTCAGGAAGCGCAGTCCCTCCTTCTGGTCCTGCTCAAGGATGTTGTCGAGGGCCTGGTGCACGTCGGTTCCCGGCGGGAACTGCGAATAGCCATAGCGGATGGCGGCCTTGTCCCATGCGCCAATGCCCACGGCGTAGGCATGCGACAGGTCGGGCTTGCCGTTGGCGTCGAGTGTGACCAAGGGCTGCGGATAATCCATCACCGAATCACCCTGGCTGATGGACGAAGCGGCAAAGTTGTGCGCCAGACCGAGCGTGTGACCCGTTTCATGCGCGGCAAGCTGGCGGGTGCGGGCCAGCACCATCTGCAGCATGTCCTTGGGAATCGGCTTGCCTTCCATGTAGGGCGCCAGAAGCGCTTCGGCGATCATGTAATCCTGCCGCGCGCGCAGGCTGCCCAGGGTGACCTGGCCTTTGATGATCTCGCCGGTGCGCGGATCGACAACCGATGCGCCGTAGCTCCAGCCGCGCGTGGAGCGGTGGACCCACTGGATCATGTTGTAGCGAATGTCCATGGGGTCGGCGCCCTTGGGCAGCACTTCCACCTTGAAGGCGTTTTTGAAGCCGGCGGCCTCAAAGGCTTTCTCCCACCAGTTCGCGCCTTCCACCAACGCGGAGCGAATGGGCTCGGGCGCGCCGCGATCAACGTAGTAAATGATGGGCTTCACGGGTTCGCTGACGGCGGCGTTGGGGTCCTTCTTGATGAGCCGATGGCGGATGATCAACCGCTGGTCCAGCGGCTGGCCCAGCGGGGCCGCGTAATCGCGGTAGTCGATGGAGAAGAAGCCGGCGCGCGGGTCGGCGCGGCGCGGGGTGTAGCCGGGGCCGGGCAGCTCAATCATCGAAGTGTGCTCGCGGACGGTCACATCGTGCGCGTCCGGCGTAACGGAGGCCACCAGCATGCTGTGCTCGGGATCGGCGTTGGTGAAGGTGAGCATGGCCTCGACTTCGGTGTTCTCAGGGAAGTCTTTGGTGTTGTCCATGGCCAGCGCGCTGCGGCTCAGGTCCAGCTTGTAAACTCCCTGCCCGGCAGCCTTCAGCGTGCCGGCCACGCCGTGCGCGTCGCGAAGGAAGAAGTCCGTCGCGTCCACCAGGATGCGGCCGTCCTGCACGGCCACGATGGGAAAGCCCCACAGGACCGATTCGGCGAAGGACTGCTTGACGGCGAGGCGCTGGGCGGGGTCAGGAGAGGAGGAGCGGTAACGCAGGTTGGGCTGGATGAGCAGCACTTTGCCGCCGACGCGCGAGAAATGCACCACGCGGCCTTCGCCAAGCTGGCCGCGGTCCAGGCCGATGTCGTTCGAGCCGATGCCGTAAGGCAACTGATCGATCAGCAGGAAATCCGTGTCGAGGTGCGGAATTTCGAGGTAGAGCTTTCCGGTCTTCGCGTCCCAGTCGAGCGGGAAGAGGCCATCCTTGTGCTCCATTCCGGCCACTTTGGCGGCGATGGTGGGAGTGGCTGCGTCCGCAGCGCGCGCGGGCGTGGCAAAGGCGAGCAACAGGGCGAGCGGCAGGGCAAGCAGAAGAACAACAGCAAGATGACGAGCCGGGCGAAGCATCAGAAGCCTCCTGAATAGAAACTGCGCATGGTGGGGATTGCCGGGCCGAACGCGGCATCCCTAACTGTGCCACAGTGGGCGGCCGGAACAAAAGCGGCGGCGCCAGGAACCTCGCCCGAGAACCCGGCTCGAGAACCTGGTTCGCGAACCCGGCCCAGGAACCCGGCCCAGAAGCCCGGCCAGGCAGCCCCAAAGTACCGCGGGCGCACACGCCACCAAACTTTCGTTTTCGGCTACTGGAGTGCGCACGATTTATCATCGTGCTGCTATGAAACCGAAGAAAGTCCGCGTCCGTTTTGCTCCCTCCCCTACGGGCCTCCTCCACGTGGGCAACGCGCGGACCGCATTGTTCAACTGGCTGTTTGCGCGCCGTGCGGAGGGTGAGTTCATCCTCCGCATTGAGGACACCGACGTGGAGAGGTCCGAGGCGCGCTACGAGGGGCAGTTGATCGAGGACCTGAGGTGGTTGGGTCTGAACTGGGACGAGGGGCCGAATGGCTCCGGAACCCCCGAAACCGGCGCGTACGGGCCGTATCGCCAATCGAAGCGGCTGGAGATTTACGCCGAGCACACCGCGCGGCTGCTGGCCGAGGACAAGGCCTACCGCTGCTTTTGCACGCCGGAGGATCTGGAGGTCGAGCGCGATCGGGCCGCCGCAAAGCGCCTGCCGCAGGTTTACTCCGGCCGGTGCCGCCACCTGCCTCCCAAGGCCCTCAAGAAGAATCTTGAGGCGGGCAAGCCCTTCGCCGTGCGCCTGAAGATCGGCTCCGATCCGCTGCGCTTCCATGACATTGTGCGCGGCAACCTGGTCTTCGAGCCGGGGTCGATCAGCGACCCCATTCTCGTACGCTCCGGCACCGACGAGCAGCCGCCCATGCCGGTGTACAACTACGTGGTGGTGGTGGACGACGCGCTGATGCAGATCACGCACGTGATTCGCGGCGACGACCACCTGTCGAACACCCCCAAGCAGGTGGCCATTTACGAGGCCTTCGGCTGGAAGGTGCCCGAGTTCGCACATCTCTCGACGATTCTGGGCCCGGACCGCGAGCGGCTCTCCAAGCGCCACGGCGCCACGTCGATCTCCAGCTTTCGTCACATGGGTTACCTGCCCGAGGCGATGGTGAACTACCTGGCGCTGCTGGGCTGGGGCGCAGAAGACGGCAAGACAGAGACCTTCACGCTGGAGAAGCTGACCAAGGCCTTTTCGCTCGAGCGCGTCACGCCCTCGTCTGCCGTGTTTGACAGGGACAAGCTGAACTGGCTCAATCGCCATTACATGAAGCGCTCCACGCCGGCGCGGCTCACGGCGCTGGCCTGGGAGTACTTTGGCGGGCTGGTGCCGGACAAGGAGGCCGCCAGCGACGAGGTGCTGATGTGGTTCGTCGAATTGGTCGGGCTCTTCGCGCCTACGGTCGACCACCTGGACCAGCTCATCAACAAAACGGCGTTTGTCTTCGGCTTCGACCCGGAGACCGTGCGCGCCAACCCGGAAAATGCCGAGGTGCTGGCCGAGGACAGCGCCCGTACCGTGCTGAGCGAGCTGGCCGACCGTGTGCGCACCTTCAACGACAGCGTGACGCCGGAGATCTTTCGCAAATGGATGGACGATATCAAGGAAGCGACCGGCATCAAGGGCAAGGAGCTCTTCCATCCGGTGCGCATCGCCATCACGGGCTCGCCTTCGGGGCCGGAGTTCGACAAGCTGCTGCCGATTCTCGAAGCCGGATCCGAGCTGGGCATCGGGATTCCCAGCGTGCGGGAGCGAGTCAAGCGCTTCGTGGGGGTTTAGACGTTTGACCGCGCCCACGGTTCCCGCGGACTTTACCCACGAGTGGCAGGCCGAAGTGCTGGCCGCGCGGCCCATGATTCTGCCGCCGCGGCATTTTGTCTATCCGCACGATGTGGAAGAGGTGGAGCGCGGCGCGCTGGAGGTGCTGGTGCGGCCGGCCGCAGGCGAGCCCTTCCTGGCCACCTGCGCGCTGGGCTTTCGCGACCCTCACGTGCCCACGGGCGTCTGGTCCGCACCGAACCCAAGCGAGCTATGCGCCGTGGCCGGCGGATACGCATACTTGATCGACACCGACGCGCCGGAGCGCTTTACTATGCTGCCCTACAAGCCCGTTCTCGCCGTGGTGGCCGCGCCTGCGCACGGCCTGCTGCTGTTTGTCGGCCACCATGCGATTCTGGCCTGGGGCCGCGAAGGCGAAGCCTGGCAATCGGAGAAGCTCTCCGACGAGGGCATCATCGTAACCGGCATGGAAGACGGCGTGCTGCGCGGGCGCGGCTGGCAGATGATGACCGACAAGGAAATGGAGTTCGCGTTGGATCTGCGAACAGGTAAGCGGACGGCGTAATTCCCTACCCCGCCAGCGCACGGCGGGCCAGCAGCGGCTCATAGCCCGCATAGACGCCTTCAAAGACCGCGTCCCAGCTTGCCGTCCCGGTGAATACGCGCGCGGCGCGGCGGCGTTGTTCATGCGTCCCGATTCGAGCAAGGTCACGGGATCGACCACCCAATCACCCTTCCGTATCGCGCAGCGCCAGGCGCATTTGCTGGGAGTCGTTCCAGGCCAGCCGCAGCCCGCCGGAGACCGGCCCCTTGCCCAGCAGTTGCACCATCGCGATGGTCCAGGCGACGGCGCGCGGCGGTCTGCCTTTGGGCCACAGATCTTTCAACGGGCGAAGGACGCCGTTCGCGTCGGGATGAAAGGCGCGCTCATCCCACGTGCGCGAGCCCTGCGGGAACTCGGGGTAGTCGCGGATGGCGTCCAGCGTGGATTGCAGCAGGCGGTATTTCCAGGGCTGGGCGTACTGGGGCAGAAAGAGCACGCTGCTTTTGCGCTCGCGGCGCACCTCGTGGACAAACTCAGTGAAGCTGGCGGCGTTGGACAGGTTGATGTTGGCATTGGGCTCCACGCCGTGGCGGTCACCGCCGCTGATCAGCACCATGTTCCAGCGCTCGGCCAGCCGGCGCACGGAGCGGTTTTCCTCCCAGTTGCGCAGCCCGTTCAGCTCCAGCGCGTGCAGATAGGCTCCGTTTTTCTGCAGGAACTCATTCACCAGGAACTCATGCCGCTGCGGGCCGATGAGGTAAAGGTCCCAGAGCGGATGGTTGAAGACCACCAGCACGTCGGGCTCGGCGTTCAGCGCGATAAGAATCTCCGTGAGCCGCGCGTCGCTGGGATTCTGCGTGAACTCTTCGAGGGTCGCCATCCACTCCTTGGCCCGGGCGCTGGGCAGGTTGTGGATGCCCAGGTGGAAGGATTGCTCGCTGCCGTAGGGTGCGCTCCACTCCACTGAGACCGGAATCCGCCGCGAACTGGGCACGGTGCGCAGCAGCATGGGAGCGGTGATGGTGTCGTGGTCGGTGATGGAGACCATGGGCGCGAGGCCGAGCTTCTCAATCTGGCCGCGTTCCAGGTCAAAGGCCAGCTTGGGGGTCATCGGCGGCGTCCAGTAGCTGGCCGCGTAATTCAGCCGCACGCCATAGGCCTGCTCCGAGCGGCGCTCAAGGCGCGAAAGCAGAGGCCGCAGCGCGGGATACTGGCTGCCGAAGTTGGCCAGGAAATCCAGCGTCTCGCGCGACTGATTGGTGTGGCTGTGCAGGGAAACGCCGGTGTGGAATCCCCGGGCCGTCGTCCGGTCGCGCCAGAGATAAGAGATCGTCGCCTGGGCCATGGTGCCTCCTTGGTCCAAAAGCCATCTGGATCCTTAGATTCCATTTTCCTGAAAATCCCATCAACGGTGCGTTAAGAGCAGGAAAATGCCGCTTCAATTGCCCGAAAGCATCAAGCCAGTAACCGGAAATACCGGAAAATCACCCATCCCTGCCACAAGAATTCCGAAGCTTTGCAAGGCCGCGTTTGGATACCTGTGCCAGGCGGTGAGCGCGTTCAGCGCATCTTAGTGCCGCGTGCGGTGCAGCTCCGGCCCCAGGAAGTCCTCGAGCGTGGCCCCGGGCATCATTTCCTGGAAGGCGTGCTCGGCGGCGGCGGTGGCCTCAGGCACAAGATAGTTTTCGGTGAGCCCGTCACGCAGCAACTCGAAGGCCTCTTCCGGAGTTTCGGCGAACTGGAAGAGCTCGATGTCTTTGGGCGAGATGGCGCCGGTCTCCACCAGCACATCCAGGTTGAAGACCTTCTTCCAATACTCCGGCCCGTAAATCACGACGGTGATCTTCTTGGCGATCTTGCGAGTCTGCGCCAGGGTGAGCAGCTCGAACATTTCGTCCAGCGTGCCGAAGCCGCCGGGAAAGACCACCAGCGCCTTGGCCAGATAGGCGAACCACAGCTTGCGCATGAAGAAGTAGTGGAATTCAAAGTTGAGCGCGGGCGTGATGTAGGAGTTCGGATGCTGCTCAAAGGGCAGGCGGATATTCATGCCGATGGTTTTGCCGCCGGCCTCATACGCGCCGCGGTTTGCGGCTTCCATAATGCCGGGTCCGCCGCCGGAAGTGACGACAAAGCGGTGGCGCTGCGAAGGGACGGTGCGCGCCCAGTCGGTAAGCATGTGGGCCAGCCGGCGTGCGTCCTCGTAGTAGCGGGCCATCTGGACGGCGGCCACGGCGCGCGTGCGCTGCAACTCGGTGGCGGTGCCGGCGGCGATTTCGGGCGGACGCGCGGGCTGTTCCTCGCTGGGAGCGGGGCGCGTGGACCCGGTGTTGTCCAACAGTTCCAGCGTGTGGTCGGCCTCCTCGCGGCTGCGGAAGCGGGCCGAGCCGAAGAAGACCACCGTGTCCTGGATGCCCTCGCGCCGGAAGCGGGAGAGCGGCTCCAGAAACTCGGAAACAATGCGGATGGGCCGCCCGGCGGCACTGTTCAGAAAGCCCGGATTCTCATAGGCCAGCGGGGCCCGCTCCAGTGCGGGCGGCTCGGCGGATTGCCCGGCTTCAGCTTGCGGCGACTCCGCCGGGCGCGCTTCGGCTTCCTGCTGCTTTTCGTTCATGGCTTACCTGTCCCGATAGTGAACCGCATCCTGGAAGGCGATCCACAGATTCAATAGACCCAGCCCGGAGACGATTCCGCGCACGGCCCCGTTGGCCGCATAGATGGAAAGCGTGGGGAACTGGACAAAGAGCGGATTCTGGTCCCAGAACATCGGCGACCACGGCGCGTAACAGACGGCCAGGCCAATGTACATGCGGATGAGCACGCGGATGAAGAGCTCGGCGCGCTCCAGCCAGCGGGGAATGCGCTGCGGGTGGGGTGCGGGGGTCGCCTGTAAGAGTCCGGATGCGCTTCCGGGCTGGGGAGCCGGGCTCGCGGGTGAAGGGGGCGAAATCAATTCCGGCTGCTGGGACATTCTTGAAGGCCTGAGGTTTGCCGGAGCCCCGGCTGGGGAACGCCGTACTGAAACGGTAACACAACAGAGGGGCTGGCCCGCAGGCGGAATCGCGCTCGGTGGCCCTGCGCAGGGACCTGCGCGGCGGCGGCATTGTCCGCCTGATGGAAGGGGAGTATCGTGTTGTCGTACGCGCTTGCCGGATGCACCCCCGTTTGCACTCGAGGAGGCCACCGTGAAAGTTGTCCTTTCGCTTGCCCTCGCCTTCACTCTTGGAGCCGTTGCGGCGGCCGCCCAAACCGCGCAGACGACCGGTCAAACTCCGCCGCCCTACCAGCCCAAGCTGCCCACCCCATCCATGAGCGTGCTCCTGCAGATGCTTCCCGCGCCAACCTGCCCCGTGCGCATGGATCTGCGGCAAACGTTCCAGTTCGCGCCGATATTCGCCGGTGACGGCGCCGCCGTTCAGGGCCCGGCTCCGCGCATCCGGCTCATCCTCTCCAATCCCAGCGGCGACCGGGTGGTGAAAGCGAAGTTGACAGTGGTGGGATGGAATACCACAGCACATCTGGTTCCGGTGGAGGGCGCGAATGCCGGCTCCGGCGCGGCGACCGGCCAAATGAGCCGCACGATGGACGCCTCCTTCACATCGGGCGGCGACGGAACTTCACTGGCGGAGCTTGAACTTCCCGGCTTCAGCGCGGCGCGGCTTGTTCGGCTGAGCGAGGTGACTCTCGCCGACGGAACAATCTTGAAGCTTGCCTCTGATGAAAACTGCCAGGCAGCGCCCAGTCCGCTGGTGCTGGTGACGGCGCGTTAAGCCCCGACGCAAAAGGCTTCCACGCGCGCCGACCTCGCAATGCCCTCGGTCCACAGGCGGAATCGCGCTATGCTGGGAAGACCCACTATGCTGCGCCGGCTTTCTCCATCCCTTCTGGCGGCAGTTGCAGCCGCTCTGCTCATTCCACCCGCCGCAATCGCGGCCCAAAGCAACGCCACTGCCCTTCCCTATCTGGGCGAGCAGCCGGTGCGCGCCCAGCACGGAATGGTGGTGAGCGTGCACCATCTGGCCTCGGACGCGGGCGTGGCCGTGCTGCGCGAGGGCGGCAACGCGGTGGATGCCGCGGTGGCCACCGCCTTCGCGCTGGCCGTCGTCCATCCCATGGCCGGCAACCTGGGCGGCGGGGGTTTCATGCTGCTCCGCATGCACACCGGCAACGCCACCTTTATTGATTTCCGCGAGAAGGCTCCGCTGGCGGCCACGCCGACGATGTATCTGGACGCGAAGGGGAACCTGATTCCCGACGCCAGCATCCTGGGCTACCGCTCGATTGCCGTGCCCGGCTCGGTGGCGGGGCTTGTTTATGCCGAGAAAAAGTATGGCCGGCTGGACCTGAAGCGCGTGATGGCTTCGGCAATCGAGTTGGCCCAGAAGGGATTTGTGCTGAGCGAAGAAGGAGCGCGCGAGCTGGCCGACCCGGACCTGGCCCGCTTTCCTGACTCGAAGCGGATCTTCCAGCGCGACGGCAATCTCTACAAGGCCGGCGAAACCTTCCGGCAGCCGCTGCTGGGCCGGACGCTCAAGCGCATTGAGGCCAACCCGGAGGACTTCTACCACGGCGCGATGGCCCGCGCGCTGGTCAGCGACCTGAAAAAGGGCGGCGCGTTGATTACGCTCGACGACCTGGCCCAGTACAACGTGGTGGAGCGCAAGCCGATCGTCGCGGGCTTCAGGAACTACGCCATCCTGAGCGCGCCGCCGCCTTCCTCGGGCGGGATTGTGCTGGCGAGCGCGCTGAACATCCTCGAGGGCTATAACCTGAGCCGGCTGGGAGACCGCTCGGCCGAGTGGATTCACCTGATCACCGAGGCCTGGCGTCGCGCGTATATGGACCGCTCGCAGTACCTTGGCGACCCGGACTGGAATCCCATCCCCGTGACCGCGCTCACCAGCAAGAAATATGCCGAGGCCTGGCGGCGCAGCATCCTGCCGGACGCGGCCAGCCCCAGCGCCACGCTGGAGCGGCCCGTGGGCTTTCTGCCGCCGTCCGCGAAGACCGGCGGCCAGCGCCCCGAGTCGCCCGACACGACGCATTTCTCAGTGGTGGACCAATGGGGCAACGCCGCGGCCGTAACCACCACGCTCAATGACAGCTTCGGGTCGCATGTCACCTCCGGCGCGCTGGGCTTCCTGCTCAACGACGAGATGGACGACTTTACCTCCAAGCCGGGCACGCCCAATCTTTACGGGCTCATCCAAGGCCCGGCCAACGCCATCGAGCCGGGCAAGCGCCCGCTCAGTTGCATGACGCCTACCATCGTGCTCGAAGACGGCAAGCTGCGCTTTGTGCTGGGCTCGCCGGGCGGCGCGCGCATCATCACCACCGTGGGCAACATCTTTCTTTCCGCGGCCGAGGGCGGCCTGAACATCCAGGAGGCGGTGGACGCGCCGCGATTCCATCACCAGTACCAGCCGGACAAGCTCTATTTGGAGCCGGGCTTTTCATCGGAGGCGATTGCCGGCCTGCACTCGATGGGCTATCACCTTGTTCTCTCCCATCGCCATTGGTCCGACGGCGAATGCATCGCGGTGGACCCGAAGACGGGCGAGCTGGAGGGCGGCCAGGATCACCGCGGCCACCTGGGCAAAGCCGCCGGCTACTGAGTCGCACCGGGCTGCCTCCGCGGGCCGTCGAAGAGCCGCATTGCACCGCTTCCGCTGCACGATTTCGTATCATCACGCGCATGTGTGACAGCCATCACGCAATTTTCATTGATTCCCACGGCTACCTGTGCAACCTTTCATTCAGGTTCCCGTCGATGGAGTGGGAGACATTTCAGAAAGGGACCGCAGAGAGCCGGAAGAGACGCCGCACACCCGCGACTCCAACTGGTCGAGTCAGCATGATCTCCGCACCAGCCGCCCTCCGGGCGCGCCGCGATGTGGAGTCTCCAGCGGACCTCAGCCCGTCCGGGCATTGTCCGCCGCAACCCAACATGCCACCGGCAAGGAGGTTGCCATGATGACCTTCAAACGCGGATGGAGCAAGCCATCCTCCATCCTGTTTGCAACCGAGCTCCCCGCCAACGAGAAGGCCTTTGCCTTTGTCCTGGCGCACGCCATGGAAGTGGGCGCCGACCTTATCCTTTTTCATGTCTGCCGAGCGGAGCGGGATTCCCTGCTTGAAGCCACGCCGCCGCATAGAGCCGAATACGAAACAGCCCGCGGCGTAAAGCAGGAACTGGAACCGCTGGTGCGACGGGCCCGCGACCTGGGCATCGCGTGCCGCGTGGTTGTCCGCCCCGGCAATGCCGCCGAGGAGATTCTGCGCTTCCTGGAGGAGCACGGGGTGGACTGCCTGGTGATGGGCGCCCATACGCCGGGCCCGGTGGGCAAGCTGCTGGTTGGTTCGGTGGCGGAAACGGTGCTGCGCAAGGCGCACGTGCCGGTCACCATTGTCGGGCCCTATCTTGCAGAGGGCGCCTACCGCAACTTGGCCACGCGCACAATTGTGTGCCCCGTCGGCGAGCAGCCTTCGAGCCCCATGGTGGCACGCCTTGCCGCCGAGTTGGCCGCCCGCCACGGCGCGCGCCTCAGCCTGCAGCAGATTATTCCGCCGCAGGAAGCCACGGAAGTGCTGGCCGGGCGCAGTCCGGACGAAATGGAAGCCGGCCTGATGGAGCTGATTCCTTCGCGGCTGCGCGGCAAGGTGACGGTTCTGACGCGCGTGGTGGAAGGCGACCCGACCGATGAGCTGCTTTACCAGAGCCGAGTGCTGCAGGCCAACCTCATCGTGATGGGCGCGCAGGGCGCTTCGCACTTCGCCGCCGTCACCCGCGCCGGCATGGTGTACAAGGTGCTGGCCTACGCCCACTGCCCGGTGATGACCCTCTCCCCGGTGCTGCTGGCCGGCTGCCCACCCGTGCCGCTCGGGGTCCAGCACGGTGAGGTGCATTACATCGCCGGCGTGGTCTGAATCGGGGTGGCCCGCCAGGGGCAAAACCGCGGCCAGGGCAGGGATCCCCGCCTTGGCCACGCATCTGCCTCAACAACATCCCTGCCCGCCGTAAACTATTCAAAACATGCGACAATAGAGTGCGTAGTGGCCGCAGCCCGCCGGGCGGCCGCGTGCGGGAGTACCCGTGGCCATGCTGAGAGTGTTGTCGACTCACCTGTTCCTGAAGCAGCGTCTGCATCCGGGGCTGCTGGAACTTGCCGGCAAGGCCGGGGCACAGGCCTTGGAAGTTTTTGCCGCGCGCCAGCACTTTGATTACACCAGCCGTGAGCATGTGGCCGAACTGGCCGACTGGTTCGCCTCCAATCCGCTGGAGCCTTTCTCTCTCCACGCTCCCACTTTTCCTGACCGCGAGATGGGCCGGGCCGGCGCTCCTGCGGTGAACGTCCTGCATCCGGAAAAATCGCGCCGCATTGACGCCATGGACGAGATCAAGCGCGCACTGGAGGCCGCCGAGCGCATTCCCTTTCGCAACCTCATCCTGCACTTGGGCGAGCGCGAGGACGGCTGGTCACTGCGCACCATGGAATATGCCGAAACAGCCCTCGAGCATCTGGGCGCCTTCGCGCGCCCGCTCGGCGTGCGGCTGCTGGTTGAAAACCTGCTGAACGAGCCCACCACGCCCGAACACCTGGTGGCGATTCTGGAGGCGGGCCACCTGCCGAACGTGGGCGTCTGCCTGGACATGGGCCATGCGCACATGACCGTCGGGGTCGACGCGGCCATCGCCACGCTCGGCGACAGCATCAGCTCGGTCCACGCGCACGACAACCACGGCGCCAAAGATGAGCACCTGTGGCCGGGCGAAGGAACCATCGACTGGACGGCCGCCAATGCCACGCTGTGCGCCCTGGCCGCTCCGCCGGCCATCGTGCTCGAGCCGCATCCCGCGCTGGACGGCGATGCCGCCGACCTGCCCGCCCGGATTGCACAGGCCTTCGATCTCTTCGCCTGAAGATTTACTCTCTGCGCCAGATGCGCGCATACGATGAGGGTGCTGAAGCCGCGCTTCCGCTGCTCATCCCTTCGCCTTCCTCTCGTTTTCCGCCACGCGCCCCTTCACCATCTTTCGCACCAGCGCGGCGGGCAGCGGCTTGTCCAGCGGAAACTGCAGCGTGCCTTTGGCAGTGCGGTAGCCAGCCACTTCCTCTTTCATCTGGTCCATGAGCGAGGACTGCATGGGGAAGAAGCTGCAATGGTTTTTGAAGGCGGCATAGGCCACCAGTGCGCCCTTGTAGCGAAAGGCGGCCATGCCGTGACTGATGGCCTCCTCCGCCTCGGCCGGGGCCGCAGCACGGATGACCGCGCGCACCTTCTCGAGCGTGCTGCGCGCGGGCTCCGGCACCCGCGCCAGATAGGCATTCACGGCCGGCTTGCCGACGCCCTTCCCGGCCGCCTTTGCCGGCTTGCGAGCCCGCGAGTTCGAGTCCGCCTTCGCCTGTCTCATCTCCGTCCTCCGTCTGGGCCGGTTTCGCATGCAGCGCTGCCGCCGCGCCTGGACGCCAAGCCGAGAGTATAAGCCAAGGCGCTCCGCGGTTGTCCCGGCAAGCGCCGCTGATGGCGGAATGTAAGATGGCTGAGGAAGGAATACCCTGGTGAGCAAAGTCGCCGTCTCTCATCCCCACACGCGCTCGCGCCTTGCGCTCAGCGACCTGGCCCCCGGCGCCATGCAGTCGGAGATTCGCGCCATGACCACCGAGTGCGACCGCATCGGCGGCATCAACCTGGCGCAGGGCGTATGCGACACGCCGGTACCCGCGCCGGTGGAGGCCGAGGCGCTGGCGGCGATTCAGGCCGGGCACAACATCTATACGCGACTGGACGGCATCACGCGCCTGCGGCAGGCCATCGCTCTGAAACAACGGCGCGAATACGGCCTCGAATACGACCCCGAAACCGAGGTGCTGGTGGCCAGCGGAGCCACCGGCGGGCTGCACGCCGCGGCCATGGCCCTCTTGAATCCGCAGGACGAAGTGCTGCTCTTCGAGCCTTTCTACGGCTACCACGTCAGCACGCTCAAATCGATGCGCGTCAAGCCGGTCTTTGTGCCGCTGGCCGCGCCGGACTGGGCGCTGGACACGGACGCGCTGCGCGCCGCCATCACGCCGCGCACGCGCGCCATCCTGCTGAACACGCCCGCCAATCCCAGCGGCAAGGTTTTCACTCGTGCGGAGCTGGAAATTGTCGCCGACGTTGCCCGCGAGCACGATCTCTTCCTCATCACCGACGAAATTTACGAATACTTTGTCTACGACGGCGCCGAGCACATCTCCCCCGCCACGCTGGACGGCATGCGCGAGCGAACGATTGTGATCTCCGGCTTCTCGAAAACCTTCAGCGTAACCGGCTGGCGGCTGGGCTACGTGACCGCGGACGCGAAATGGATGGGCGCGATGGCCTACTTCCACGATTTGACGTATGTCTGCGCGCCGTCCGCCTTGCAGCACGGCGCAGCGGCCGGCCTGGAGCAACTGGGGCCCGCCTTCTACGCGAAGCTCGCCGCGGATCATCAGTCCAAGCGCGAGCGGATGGCGGCGGCGTTGCGCAACGCGGGCATGGAACCGAGCGTGCCTCCGGGAGCCTATTACGTGCTGGCCGATACCGGCCCGCTGCCCGGCAACACAGCCGCGGAAAAGGCGCGCCACCTGCTCGCGGCCACCGGCGTGGCCTCCGTTGCCGGCTCGGCGTTCTTCCGGCCCGGCGGTGGCGAGAATCTTCTGCGCTTCTGCTTTGCCAAAAAGGACGACGAACTGGACGAAGCCTGCGCGCGCCTGCGCCGGCTTTAGGAATTTCGGCGTTCATTCGCTCAGCGCCGCGCGGCCTCAGCGCAGTACGGCAAGAATTGCCAGGTTCAGCCCAATCATCGCCACGGCAAAGCCGGGAATGATCAGCAGAGCCTTCTTCAGTCGCAACGGGTCACCGCCGGCAATCGCTCCGATGAGCCGCGAGCTGATCGCGAGGCCCGCCCATCCGCAGGTGATGACCAGTCCGATGGCCGTGCCGCTCATGCGTGGAAAGGCTCCGCCCACAATGGCCAGCGTGGTGGGAAAGACCGGCGCCATAGCCAGTCCAGCCAGAAACGTGAGCGCGGCAGCCATCGCGGGCTTCCTGGTCCGCAGCATCAGAAAAGTGGTGACCGCAATGGCGACCGAGGCCGCAAGCGTGACCTGCACCGCCGGAACGCGCAGCAGGATGGACGACGCGCCCACGCGGCCAAGAAGCAGTCCCAGCGCGAAGCCCAGAGACAGAATGTTCAACGCGCGCGATTCCGGAATGCCCTGCGCGATGAGGTGGCGCGGAAGCCAGTTCCACACACCCACCTCGCAGGAAACGTAAAGAAACAGCAGCAGGCCCAGCAGCAGCAGGAGCGGCTTGCCCAGCACCGGCCCGGCCTGCGCCAGCGCAAAGCCTGAAGAGCCGGCCGGCGCGGGCATCTGCGTGAAGACCTGCACTGCCAGCGCGACCACCGCGAGCCACGCCACCGAGTTGCACAGCCGGACCCAGTTTTTCTGGAACAGATTGGCGGAGATGAACGGCGTGGCGAATGCGCCCAACCCGAAGAAGAGATTTACAAGGTTCAGCGCCGTGGCGCGATGCGCTTCACTGACGCCGCTGACCATCGCGTTGGCGCCCGTGACCACCACGCCGCCGCCCACTCCGAGCAGGAAGAGCAGGAAGACGATGGACCGGAATCCACCCGAGCGCGGCAGTGCGAACAACGCAGCAACGATGCAGACCAGGCCCAGCACGAGGGCCACCTTGTCGCCCTCGGTGTCCAGCAGAGGACCCACGCCCAGTGAGGCCAGCATCAATCCCAGTGCCTGCGCAAAGGCGATGGTGCCGTTCTGCGCGGGCGTCAGCCGGAAGCGCTCGGAGAGCTCGGGCAGAATCGTGCCCAGCATCGCGGCGGTCATTCCGTACACAAAGATGGCAAGGATGGCGGCAAAGATCAGCAAGCGTTTCCCTCCCCTTCCAATCCGTAGGCAAGCATACGACATGCGCGCAGGCGGTCTGCACTCGCCCGCTCCGGATGGCGCCGCTCCGATAGACTGAAAGCGATGAAAAGGCGCAATCGAGGGAGGGTGGTCGCCGCGGCAGCGGCCCTGGCTTCAGCAATTGCCGTCTTGGTGGCCGGCTGCGGCACGCCGGGAGCGCCACAGCCGCCCTCGTTGCAACTGCCTCAGCGCGTCACCGATCTTGGCGCCGTCAGAACCGGCAACAGCGTAACGCTCACCTGGACAATGCCGCGCCACAACACCGACAACCTGCTGCTGAAGGGCCCCGTGGATGTGCGCATCTGCCGTGCGGAAGCCACGGGTCCATGCGATGTTGCCGGGCCTGACCGCAATGTTGCACCCGGCACGACTGCGTCCTTTCTCGATCCACTGCCACAAGCGCTCGCTGAGGGTGCACCGCGCCTGTTGCGCTACACCGTGGAGCTCAGGAATCGCAGCGGGCGCTCGGCCGGCCCGTCGAACGCGGCCCTTGTGCTCGCAGGCCGGGCGCCCTTGCCCATTCTCCGGCTCAACGCGGTGGTCCACCGCGACGGCGTGGTGCTTGCGTGGTCGCCCGCGGGCGGCGATGTGCCCGTCCGCCTTGTGCGCACGCTGCTGACGCTGCCGAAGGCGCACGCCAAGCCCGGCCTGCTGACGCCGACTCCCGAGCCCCGGGAGGAAACTCTGCTGGTGGACTCTGATCTGGCCCTGGGTCGCGCCGTCGACAAGACGGTGCGCTTTGGCGAAACCTATGAATACCGCGCGCAGCGCGTGGCGCGCATGAGCGCCGACGGCAAAACGCTGGAGCTGGCCGGAGACTTGTCTCCGCTCGTCCTCGTGAACGTCGCGGACGTCTTTCCGCCGGCCGTGCCCCAAGGCCTGGTCGCCGTGGCCACCGCGCAGGAGAACGGCGTGGCGGCCTCCATTGACCTGAGCTGGCGGCCCAATACCGAGCCTGATCTCGCCGGATACGCAGTCTATCGCCGCGAGGACTCCTGCCCATGGCAGCGCATCTCGCCTGCGACGCCCCTCGTTGGCCCTGCGTTCCACGATGCGCAGGTGCTCGCCGGCCACACCTACCACTACGCCATCACCGCGATTGACCAATCCGGCCACGAGAGCGCGCGCTCCATCGAGACCGAGGAAACCGTGCCTGCGTCCTGAACGCCGCGAAGGGAATGCATCATGAAATACTGCCGCTTTCTGCTCGATGACCAGCCCCGCTACGGAAGCATTGCAGACCGCGCGGGCGAGCCCTGGATCGTGGACCTTGCCGAAGCGCCTGAAGAAGATCTGGCGTATCGTCTTAGGGATGCGCGGGCCGCTCAATCGAGCTGTGATTTCGAACCCATGCCGCTAAGCGCGGTTCAACTGCTCGCGCCCGTCACGCCGTCCAAAATCGTCTGCGTCGGCCGCAATTATCGCGACCACGCCAAAGAGCTGGGCAATGAAGTGCCCGCCGAGCCGCTGCTCTTCTTCAAGCCGCCGTCGTCGCTGCTTGCTCCGGGCGGCACGGTGGGCATGCCCGTCGCCGCCGCGCGCGTGGATTACGAAGGCGAACTGGCGCTGGTCATCGGTCGCCGCGCGAGCCGGCTGCAGCCCAATGACAATTGGCGCAGCTACATCCGCGGCTACACCATTGCCAACGATGTGACCGCACGCGACCTGCAAAAAAAGGATGGCCAGTGGACCCGCGCCAAGGGCTTTGACACCTTTTGCCCCGTCGGGCCGTTCGTGAGCGACGAGGCGGACCCCGAGGCCGGCCTCACCGTGGAAACCCGCGTCAACGGCGAGCTGCGCCAGCACGGCTCCACGCGCGACTTCATTTTCTCCATTCCGCAACTGCTCGTCTATCTGACGGCGGCCATTACGCTTGAGCCCGGCGACCTGCTGCTTACGGGCACTCCGGCGGGCGTGGGACCGCTCAGCGCAGGCGACCACGTGGAAGTGAGCATCACAGGCCTGGGCGCGCTCGGCAATTCATTTGCACCTGCATAAAACGTGCGTCAAATCGGGAGTTCGTGGCCCTCTCTGCAACCCGCGCCCGGGTCCGCGAATCCAATAAGATAAGAGAGGTACACTGGAGCCGTCCGCGCTTCAACGCGCCCGACCTCTTCCCCGTTGGAGGAATCATGCCGAAGAACCTGCTTGAACAGTTGCGCAATTACACCGTGGTCGTGGCCGACACCGGCGACATGGGAGCCATGGAACAGTTCCATCCGCAGGACGCCACCACCAACCCCTCCCTGATCACCGCCGCCGCGCAGATGCCGCAGTATCAGTCCATTGTGGACGATGTGCTGAAGGCCGCGCGCAATGAGCAGGGCGAAAGCGCCACGGATCAGGCCGTAGCCAACCTTGCCTTTCAGCGGCTGGCCATCGCCTTCGGCAAGAAGATTCTCGCCATCGTGCCCGGCCGCGTCTCCACTGAGGTGGATGCGCGCCTCTCGTTTGACACCAAGGCCACCATCGCCCAGGCGCGCAGCATCATCGCGCAGTATGATGCCGTCGGCATCGGTCGCGAGCGCGTGCTCATCAAGATCGCCTCCACCTGGGAAGGCATTCGCGCCGCCGAAGTGCTGGAGAAGGACGGCATCCACTGCAACCTGACGCTGCTGTTCGGGCTCCATCAGGCCATCGCCGCCGCCGACGCGGGCGCAACGCTCATCTCGCCGTTCGTCGGCCGCATTCTTGACTGGTACAAGAAGGACACCGGCAAGGACTACCACGGCGCCGACGATCCCGGCGTGCAGTCGGTGACATGCATTTACAACTACCTCAAGAAATTCGGCTACAAAACCGTCGTGATGGGCGCCAGTTTCCGCAACATCGGCGAAATTTGCGAGCTGGCCGGCTGCGACCTGCTCACCATCTCGCCGCAGTTCCTCGCCGAACTTGGCTCGACCGTTGCCGAGCTGCCGCGCAAGCTGGATCCGGCGAAGGCCGCCACGCTGTCGATCGAGAGGCTCACAATCGACAAAGCTGCGTTCGACCGCATGCATGCCGCCGACCGCATGGCCCATGACAAGCTGAAGGAAGGCATCGAGGGCTTCTCCGCGGCGCTGGTCAAGCTGGAAACACTGCTGGCGAACCGGCTGGCCGAGCTGGAATCGCGCACGCCCGCCGCGGTGTAACTTTCACCCGCCTCAACCCACAAGGGCAGCCCGCGCGGCTGCCCTTTTCACGTGCGAAGATAACGCGGGCCTTGCACTCCACGGTACCTTCTGCCAAAAAAGTAACGCCTCCCTCTTTCGACTTTCGCAACTTGTCCGTTAAGCTCAGTGTCAACCTTGAGTACAAAAGGCAGTGGCTGGCCGCATGGGCTGCACTTCAGCACGATAAGGGAGCCCAACACCGGCCAATGCCTTCCAGCAGGCCGGCTGCGCCCGCAGCGGCGGGAGGTGTGTATGGAGACGCAGGCTCATCCGCTCGAACCTTTCTTTCAGCAGGCCGTGCGCAACAGCTATGAAGGCAAGCTGGGACTGAACGACCCCGACGTGACCGGCTACGTGGCTCGCCTGCTCTGCGAATTTTCCGCGGCAGACAATCTCTACCGTGTGCGCGACGAGATGGGCCACCCCGTGGAGGAACTTGCGGCCATGCTGCGCGCCGCCGACCCGGTGAATGGCACGGCTGCCTCCTTCGATGCCGAGCGCTCCGTGCGCAAACACATCGGCGATTACGCGCTCTTCGTCGGCGGCATGTATCCTGAGGCGATTGCTCCCGGCCGGCGTCATCGCGGCCTGCAGCCCACACTTGGCGAACTGATTGAAGTGGGCAAGGAGAGCTACTTCATCGTGAGCCAGTTCAACCTGTTCGAGTATGAGCAGGAAGCGCCGCTCTTTGCACGTCTTTCGGATGCCTTTGAGCGCTGCATCCTCGGCCTCACGCTGGTCCGCGAAGACCTGAGCAAGCGCCGGCCCAAGCTGCCGCCGCCGACCATCCAATAGCGCGGGAGCGCGCCCCCGTGCGTCGCAGCTCAGCGCCCAAGCTCAATCGCAACTCCGCCGGTGAGGGCGCGCCCCGGCATGGCCACGCCGGTGATCTCCTGGTAGCCTGTGTTGCTCAGGTTGCTGAGCCGCAGATAGGGCCTCAGCCAACCCGCGCGGCGGGCGATGGCCGCATTCCACACCGGATAGGCCGTCTGCTGGTAGCGCTCGGCAATCTGCACCGCGTTCGTCACCAGCCACGCGTGTCCCAACGTCGCCGTCCACGAAGCCTGGATGTTTTCGACCGGATAATTGAACACGTACTCGGACTCGAGCCCATGCAGGGCGCTCTGCGCGCCGTGCAGCGCCGTCCACGCCACGCTCACCCGCTGCCGCCGCGTCGGCATCCACGTCATCTGCGCCTCCACTCCCGCAAAGTGCAACCCGCTCAGATTCACGGCGTGCCACTGTGCAGCGGGGTCGGTGCGCACATAGTCGATGGTGTCGTGCTGGCGCGAGTAGAAGCCCGTGGCGGAGAGTTCCAGCTTGTTGCCGGGAGTCCAGTCCGCTCCGCCTTCGCCGGACCAGGCCGACTCCGGCTTCAGATCCGGATTGCCGAGCGTCGAAGGATCTGAATAATAGAGGTCCGTGTATGTGGGAATGCGAAATCCGAAGCCCGCATCGGCGCGCAGCTTGAGCGAGGGCGCGACCCGGACGCTGCCGACCAGTTGCGGCGAGCTGACCGACTGCGCGCCCCCCGAAAAAATCTCTTCGCGCAGACCGGCCGAGAGATTCCAGCGCGCTTTCGCAGGCCTGAGATCAAGGTCCGCATAGCCCGCACCGCGATTACGCGCATGAATGCCCAGGTTGTTGCTGCGAATACTGTCGCCGTCGGCCTCAAGGCCCACCAGCACCAGCGGCCGGCCGTGCACCGCGAGCGTGTGCCGCAGCGAAGCCTGCCACGAACCATCGATGTGATTGTTTTCGTAGATCGCCGGATTGTCGCGCACCAGCACGAACTCGTCCGTGTGGCGGCGGAAGCCGAAGGCCGCCTGCGTATGCGCGCCCATCTCCTGCCGAACGCTTGCGAACCATCCTTTGGTCCGCTCCCACGATGGATAGTTGCCGTAAAACTGGTCGGCGCCGAAGGAGCGGTCGCTGGCGGCAAAAAGAAAATCGCTCACGCCCAGCCGCGTTCCCAGCCAGCTTTCGAGTGAAGCGTCCTCGTTGCGGTAATCGCGATCGGCAATAAAGCCCGTGGAGAAGTTGCGGTCCGCCGTCAAGCGCCCGCTCCAGTGGCCCTTTTCCGCCGCGGCAAGCAGCGATTCCTCGTTCGCGCCAAAGCTGCCCGCGCCCGCGCGCAGCAGCATGGAATCGTGGCTGGGCGCGGCCGTCAGGAAATCCACCACCCCGCTCAACGCATCCACGCCGTGCAGCGTGGAGCCCGCTCCTTCCAGCACCTGAATTGAATCGATGGCCTCCAGCGGCAGCGGCAAATCCAGATTGTGATGCGCGGTCTGGCTGTCATTGATGCGGAATCCGTTCAGCAGCACCAGCGTTTGCGCAAAGCTGCCGCCGCGCAGCACCAGGTCCGCCTGCGCTCCGCCCGCGCCGCGCTGCTCGAGGAAAATTGACGAATCCTGGCGCAGAACATCGAGCGGCGTTTGCACGGTGAGCTGCTGCTCCTGCACGGGCAGCACCTGCACGGGCCGCGACGATTCGCCCAGCGGCACGGGCACGGCTGTCCCCAGCACCACAAGGGTCTCGGAGCGTTTCTCCACCGGTTTCTTCTTCGCCGGTTTTGCGCTTTGGCCCATGGAAAAGCTCGTCCCGCACGCCAGCAGCGCTACGGCCATCACTCCCAGAAATCCCACTCTTCGCGTCATAGCATTCACGACAAGATTGCAGACAGCCGGCCCGCTTTCAACGATGATTCGATTTATCCAGAGATTATTGACATGCTAAACTATTGCAATCCAGCCATGCGTATTCAGGTCTTTTTGCGGGAAAGTCCGATGTTCACCGTCATTCGGGCGGCGCGACGCTTTGAAGCGCTCAGCAAGCAGGTCCTCCGACCTGACAATCTGAACTTCCTTGAGGGTCTTGTCCTGGCCGCGCTGTTCTTTGAGTCGCCCGCTCCGGTGAAGCCGTCGCAGCTTGCGCACTCCTTTGACACTACGCGCGGCAACATCAGCCATTGCGTCTCCTCGCTTGAAGCCAAGGGGCTTTTGCAGCGAAAAATCGATCCCGAGGATGCGCGCGCTTACCTGCTGACCCTGAAGCCGCAGGGCCGGCGATGCGCCCTGCGCGTCATCAGCGCATTCGACAAGCTGCAGAGGGAGTTTGAGACAGAAATCGGCAGAGCCGGCCTGCTCACATTGCTGAAGGACGTGCGCAGACTCGAGGCGGTCTACGGACCGAAGGAGCAGCCTGCCGCCCATCGCTAAAGAATGTAGCGGCTCAGGTCGTGGTCCTTCACAATCGTGGCCACCATCTGCTGCACGTACTCAGAGGTGATCGTGAACACCTTCTCGGGACCCGATGCGGTCATGCGCTCGGCGTACGGCAAGGGCGAAGAAGCCTCCGAGGTCACTGTTTCGGGCAGCCCGCCCGCATCCGATTCGGAGTTGCGCCGCGCCACGTCCGGCGCCAGAAAACTCACATCCTCGAGCACGCGCTCCATGATGGTGTGCAGCCGGCGCGCGCCGATGTTCTCCGTCGACTCATTGACCTTGAAGGCGAACTCGGCCATCTCGCGCAGCGCCTCGGGAACGAACTCCAGCCGCACGCCCTCAGTCTCCAGCAGCGCCGTGTACTGCTTCACCAGCGACGACTTGGGCTCGGTGAGAATGCGCAAGAAATCATCCACCGTGAGCGACTTCAGCTCCACGCGCAGCGGGAAGCGGCCCTGCAGCTCCGGAATCAGGTCGCTCGGTTTCGACACGTGGAATGCGCCCGCGGCGATAAACAAAATATGATCGGTGCGCACCATGCCGTAGCGCGTGTTCACCGTGGTGCCTTCCACAATCGGCAGGATGTCGCGCTGCACGCCCTCGCGCGAAACATCCGGCCCGTGGCCGCCTTCGCGGCCGGCAATCTTGTCAATCTCGTCTAGGAAGATGATGCCGCTCGACTCCACGCGCTCAGTGGCCGCGCGGTTCACCTGGTCCATGTCGATCAGCCGGCTTTCCTCTTCCTGCACCAGGTAGTCGAAGGCATCGGGCACTTTCATCTTGCGCTTCTTGGTGCCGCCGCCAAAGATGTTCGGCAGCATGTCCTTGAGGTTCATCTCCATGTCCTCAAGGTTCTGGTTGCTGATGATGCCGAACTGCGGCGTGCCGCGCTCGCGCACATCCAGCTCCACCATGCGGTCGTCCAGTTTGCCTTCGCGGAACTGCTGGCGCAGCTTTTCTCGCGAGCGCTGGTGGCTTTCGGCGCCCGGCAGCGTAAGCTGGCCCTCCTGCGTGGGCGCGGCGGCCGCAGGCGGCGGAGGCAGCAGCACGTCCAGCAGCCGCTCCTCGGCGTTCATCTCCGCGCGGTCTTCCACCTCTTCCAGCCGCTCCTCGCGCACCAAGTCGATGGAGATCTCCATCAGGTCGCGAATCATCGACTCCACGTCGCGGCCCACGTAGCCCACCTCAGTAAACTTTGAGGCCTCCACCTTCAGAAATGGGGAATTGGTCAGCTTGGCCAGCCTGCGCGCAATTTCCGTCTTGCCCACGCCCGTGGGCCCAATCATGATGATGTTCTTGGGCATGATGTCGTCGGCCAGGTCGGGCGGCAGCTTTTGGCGGCGCTGGCGGTTGCGCAGCGCAATGGCCACGGCGCGCTTGGCGGCCTTCTGGCCCACAACATGCTTGTCCAGCTCGGCAACAATCTCGCGCGGCGTCAGATCGTCCAGCGCGAGATCCTGTTCTTCGGCGGATGCGGGAAGATAAATGGCCATGGAAACCTGGGCGAGCCGGCGCGTGGCCGCTTAGCCCTTCAACTCCTCAATCGTCACGTGGTCGTTGGTGTAAATGCAGATTTCGCCGGCGATCTTCATCGCCTTTTCGGCAATCTCGCGGGCGCCCAGCTCGGTGTTCTCCATCAGGGCGCGCGCCGCCGCCGTGGCGTAGCTTCCGCCGGAGCCGATGGCCGCAATCTGCTCGTCCGGGTCGATCACGTCGCCCGAGCCGGAGATGAGAAATGTCTGCTGCGTGTCGGCCACCACCAGCAGCGCCTCAAGGTTGCGCAGCATCTTGTCCGTGCGCCAGTCCTTGGCCAGTTCCACGGCGGCGCGGTTCAGGTTGCCGGCATACTGCTCCAGCTTGGTCTCAAACCGCGCAAAAAGCGAGAACGCGTCCGCGGTGGACCCCGCGAATCCGGCCAGAATCTTGTCCTGGTAAAGGCGGCGGATTTTCTTGGCTGAGTGCTTCAGCACGTGATCGCCAAGGGTCACCTGGCCGTCGGCGGCCATCACCACCTGCCCGCCGCGCCGCACGCAAATCACCGTGGTCGAGCGGATGCGTGCCGGTTTTGTTGCTCTGCCCGGTCTGCTTTCTGGTCTGCTCACACTCAAGGAAACACCTTCAAGACGCATCTTCCAGTATAGGGCAAGGCCGCGGGCCAAACCCGCGCGAATGGCTCACGGGCCGTGGGTAGATTATTCCGGTCCGGTGCCCGGTCCGATGCCCGCCGCTCACGCATTGCACCGGCGCCTCCGCACAAGCCGTTTGACGCACTCACCTGCGCGCAATAGTTTGGAAGAGTGCGGGGTAGCTTGTCTGGGCTCCGCGCCAAGGAGCAGGGATGCGGAACAGATTCTCCCCCTGGATGAGTAGCTGGATTCGGACGGCCGTTTTGGCGCTGGTGGCGCTGGGGGGCGCCGGCTGGTGCAGCGCGCAGCAGGCCCAAGCAAAGCAAGGCCAGAGCCAGCAGGACCAGGCGATGCAGGGCCAGGCGCAGGACCACCCCTATCTGCAGCGCTTTGAAAAGGAAATCACGGTCAAGGTGCTGCCCAACGGGCTCACGCTGCTCATCTGCGACCGGCCGGATGCGCCGGTCTTCAGCTATGACACCTTTGTAGACGCGGGCGACGTGGACGACCCCTCCGGCGAGAGCGGCCTGGCCCACATGTTTGAGCATCTGGCCTTCAAAGGCACCACGCAGATCGGCACCAAAAACTGGCCCGCGGAAAAGATTGCCCTGGCCAAGGTGGAAGCCGCCAACAACGCCTACGAGGTCGAGTATCTGAAGCCCGTGGGCCGCGACCCCAAGAAGCTTGAAGAGCTGCACAAGGCGTTTCTGGCCGCGCAGGCCGAGGCGGAGAAATACGTCATCCCGAACCAGTTCAGCGAAGTGGCCGAGGCCAACGGCGCCAACGGCCTGAACGCTGAAACCGGCCTCGACAGCACGCAATACTTCTGGTCGATGCCGGAAAACCGGCTGCAATTGTGGGCCTGGATGGAGAGCAGCCGCCTGGCCAACACTGTTCCCCGCGAGTTTTACAAGGAGCGCTCCGTGGTGATGGAGGAGCGGCGCATGCGCGTCGACTCCAATCCCATCGGCCGGCTCATTGAGCAGTTCCTGGCCACGGCTTACGTGGCCCAGAATTATGGCCGCAGCGACATCGGCTGGCCCAGCGAAGTGAGCCAGATCAACGCCACTGAGGCCATGGCCTTCCACAAGAAGTATTACGTGGCCTCGAACATCGTGGTCGCCGTTGTGGGCGACGTGGACCCGAAGAAGGACCTGCCGATGCTGGAGAAGTACTTCAGCCGCGTCCCCGGCGGGCCCAAACCGGAGGACATGACCACGGTCGAGCCCAGGCAGTTCGCGGAAAAGTCCGTCATCATTCGCGAGGCCACGCAGCCCTTTTACATCGAGGGCTACCACCGGCCCAACTATCGCAGCCCGGACGACGCCGTGTACGACGCCATTCAGGACATCATGTCCAACGGGCGCGTCTCGCGGCTCTACCGCGACATGGTGGAGAAGCAGCAAATTGCCGCCTATGCCGCAGGATTCAGTCCGTATCCCGGCGAAAAGTATCCCAGCCTTTTTGCGTTTTATGCCTATCCGCTGCCGGGCCACACTCCGGCAGAGATGCGCACGGCCATTCACAAGGAGATTGAACGGCTGAAGACCACCGACGTGACCGACCAGGAGCTGGAGATGTTCAAAACCCGCGCCCGGGCCGACCTGCTGCGCGGCCTGGCCAACAATCAGGGCCTGGCCAACGCGCTGGCCGAGTACCAGACCCGCTATGGCGACTGGCGGCAGCTCTTTCTGCAGCTTGACAGCTTTGACAAGGTGACCAAGGCTGACATTCGCCGCGTGGCCAATCAGATCTTTGTGCCGTCGAACCGAACAAGCGCAGAGATCGATTTTGCGCCGCCAACGGCGGCCGGGAAGAACGGAGGCGCGCAATGAACAGGCACTTGCTGAGACGTGTTTCCCGATTCGCTCTCTCCGGCGTGGCGCTTGCCGCGCTGCTCGTTCCCGTTGCCGCCGGGGCGCAACAGGCGGACCCCTGGAAGAAGATTCCCATTCCGCCGCTGCCCGCCTTCCACCCGCACGAGCCAGTGCGCATCGAGCTTAAGAATGGCATCGTCCTCTTCCTGCAGGTGGACCACGAGCTTCCCTTCGTCACCGGATCGGTCACCATCCCCGGCGGCTCGCGCAACGAGCCCGTGGACAAGGCCGGACTTGTCGATCTCTACGGCATGACCTGGCGCACCAGCGGCAGCGAAAAGATGAGTGGCGACCAGATGGACGACTTCCTCGCCCAGAAGGCCGCGCACATTGACACCGGCGGCGACATTGACTCCACCGCGCTCTCCTGGGACTCGCTCAAGGCCGACTCCGGCCAGGTGTATGCCCTCGCGATGGACCTGCTCTTCCATCCCAAATTCAGCCAGGAGAAGCTGGAGCTGGCCAAGCAGCAGGAGGCCACCGGCATCGTCCGCCGCAACGACGACGAAGGCCAGATTGCCAGCCGCGAGGCCGACAAGCTGGTCTACGGCGTCGACAGTCCGTACACCCGGCAGCCGGAGCTGGCCACCATCGCCAACATTTCGCTGGCCGACTTGCAGGCGTGGCATGATCGCACCCTCCGCGGCAGGCTTATCGTTAGCATCAGCGGCGATTTTGACCCCGCCACCATGGAAGCTAAGCTGCGCGCCACCTTCGACGGCTTGCCTCCGGTCACGCCTCTGCCGCCGCGGCATGACACCTTCCCGGGCCCCACGCCCGGCGTCTATTTCATCAACAAAGGCGACGTGAACCAGTCCAACATCGAGATCGTCGGCCTGGGCACCACGCGCAACAATCCTGACGTTCCCGCGCTCGCCGTGATGAATGACATTCTTGGCGGGGGCTTCGGCAGCCGGCTCTTCCAAACTGTGCGCACCAAGCTCGGGCTGGCTTACGAGGTCGGCGGCGGCCTCGGCTTCGAGTACGACCACCCGGCCGATTTCCGCGTTGTCGCGCTCACCAAGAGCGCCACCACCGTGGAAGCCACCAAGGCCGCTCTGGGCGAAATCTCCGGGCTCACCACGCGGCCGTTCACGCCGGCGGAGCTGAAACGCGGCAAGGATGACCTGCTCAACGGGTTTCTCTTCCGCTATGACACGCGCGACAAGGTCCTGGCTGAGCGGGTGCTCCTCGAGTTTTACGGCTACCCGCCGAACTATCTCGACACCTACAAGGCGGGGATTGAAAAGGTGACCATCCCCGACCTTGACCGCGTGGCCAAGAAGTACATCCACCCGGCCAAGCTCGCCATCCTGGTCGTCGGCAACGAGTCCCAGATCAAGCCTGGTCTCACCGCCCTCGACATGGGCCCAGTCCACTCCATCGACATCACCATCCCGATGCCGAAGCATGAGGCCCCCGCGGAGAAGAAACCGTGAGCAAGCAACCCGGCCGCGGCCGGCCCGCACGCAAGCTGGCCGTGGTCCTGCTGGCCGGCGCAAAAGCTGCGCAGTTCCGCTCCCGCCGGCCCACAGCGCTCCATCAGGCCGGCGGACGCACGCTGCTGGGCCAGGCTCTCGCCACTGTCTCCGGCCTCGCGGCTCCTGCGCACACGTTCATCGTGGTTGGGCATCAGGCCGAGCAGGTGCGGCAGGCCTTTGCCGATGCGGGCGTGCATTTTCTTCAGCAGCCTCGGCAGGGTGGCGTCCTTCACGCGCTTCAATCGGCCCGCAAAGCCCTCGCAGCCTTCGACAAACTCCTCATCCTTCCCTGCGATCTGCCTCTTCTTAGCCCGGAGACTCTCGAAAAACTCCTTCAGGCGCATCGCAAACAGCGCGCTGCAATCACCGTCCTCGCCGCGACACACATGCCCGGCGGCAAAACGACTTTAGCCCACGCATCCGGTGTCTTCCTCGCGCAATCGCAAGCTCTGCTGCGGCAGTTGGACAAAGCGCGCGACCTCGCCAGCCTTGCTGCGCACTTTCGAGCCGCCGGGGAGCGCGTTGCAACCGTCGAAGCCGCCGACCCGGCTGAAGTGCAACCCGTGCGAACCCTCGCCGGCCTTGCCGCGCTCGACGCCGCGTTGCGCGACGCTATCGCCCGCCGCCTGATGGCCTCAGGCGTCACCGTCTTTCGCCCGGAGACCTGCGTCTTCGACGCCGATGTCGAAGTGGCGCCGGACACCGTGATCGAGCCTTTCGTCCAGCTCCTCGGACGCACGAAGATCGGCTCTGCCAGCCGCATCCGCTCTTACTCGGTGATTGAAAACTGCACAATCGGCAGCGATGTACTCGTCCGCCAGTCCTGCGTGCTGGGGGAAAGCACTGTCGCCGACGGCGCGCGCATCGGTCCCTTCGCCCATCTTCGACCCGGCAGCGTGATCGGGCCTGAGGTCCACATCGGCAACTTCGTTGAAACCAAGAAAGCGCGCCTGGGCAAGGGCGCAAAGGCCAACCATCTCTCTTATCTCGGGGATGCCATCGTGGGCGCGGGCGCCAATGTCGGCGCGGGCGTCATCACCTGCAACTACGACGGGGAGTACAAGCACACCACGCACATCGGCAAAGGGGTCTTCGTCGGCAGTGACTCCACGCTCGTCGCCCCGGTCACCATCGAAGATGGCGCCTACATCGGCGCCGGCTCCTGCATCACCCATCCCGTGCCCGCCGGCGCGCTGGCCGTGGCCCGCGCGCACCAGGTCGTCAAGGAGGGCTGGGTGGCCGCGCGCCGCGCGCGCCAGAAGACGCAATGCGATTGACTTCCCACCCAATCCGCGCCCGAATTGCACGGCCCTGTTGGCGGATTCGTTAACATGACCTTGGAATCATTGAATAGTACGGCACTTTTGCCGGAACCTCTTGCGCCGTGCCTGCCGCTGGCGTAGCTTCTGGATAATTGCGGTTCAAACGGCGGCGCTGGGGCTGTCGGGCGCAAACACATCAGCCGTCACTCCGCCTGCAGCGCAGGACCATCGGCTTTGTCGCGGGGTGTTCACTTCGGCCAGCCTCTCTTGCGCGAAGCCTGAGCGTGGCCGTTTGAGCCCATTGCAGATTGAATACCCCGGCTCCGTTTTGTCGCGGGGCCCGGCTAGAATTGCACAGGGGAGAGTGCCGGCCTGCATGGCGCAAAGTCAGGCAAAACGGTCGAGAGAATTGCAGCTGGCAACCAGTCTGCCCATCGGAGCAGACGCCGGCGCGGCCCCGCTGCAGGCTGCCGAAGCCGAGGCGCTGCCCTCGCGCGTTGAGCCTCCTCCGGTCCGCATCCTGGTTGTTGACGATGAAGCCCACGTCCGCTCCATGATTGGCGCCACGCTCGAACGCCAGGGCTTCCAGATTGAACTGGCCGTCAGCGGTGCGGAGGCCATCCACATCATGCGCCGCCAGTCCTTCGACCTCGTCCTCACCGATATCGTGATGCAGGACGGCAATGGCATTGCCCTGCTCGAGAGCATTCGCGGACAGCATCCCGAGCTGCCCGTCGTCATGGTCAGCGCCATTCACGACATCAGCGTGGCCATTGACTCCATGCGCCGCGGCGCTTACGACTACCTCCTCAAGCCCTTCGAGCGCGAACACCTCATCGCCACCGTCCAGCGAGCGCTCGACCATCGACGCGCCCTGCAGGACAGCCAGAACTACCAGCAGAACCTCGAACAGGTGGTCCGCGCCCGCACGGAAATGCTGCGCCAGGCCATGGAAGACCTCGAGCACTCCTACGACGTCACGCTTGAAGCGCTGGGCGACGCGCTCGACCTGAAGGACTCCGAGACCGAGGGCCACTCCAAGCGCGTCACGGCCTACACCATCGCCTTGGCCCGCGCCATGGGCATTTCGCCCACTGAGATCAAGGTGATCGCCCGCGGCGCTTTCCTGCACGACATCGGCAAGATGGCCATCCCCGACGAGATTTTGCGCAAGCCCGGCAAGCTCACCAAGGAAGAAGAAGAGGTGATGCGCGACCACTGCAGCCGCGGCTACCACATCCTGCGCAAGATTCCGTTCCTCAGTGAGGCGGCGGCCATCGTCTACACCCACCAGGAGCACTTTGACGGCGGCGGCTATCCCAGCGGCCTGCGCGGCGCTGAGATTCCCATCGGAGCGCGCATCTTCGCCGTGGCTGACACGCTGGACGCCATCACCAGTGACCGCCCCTACCGCCGCTCCCAGAGCTTCGACGTCGCTCGCGAAGAAATCCTCCGCTGCTCCGCCTCGCAGTTCGATCCCGCAGTGGTCGAAGTCTTTCTCAGGATTCCCAATGAGCTGTGGCTTGAGCTGCGCAACGAGATCAACGGCCAGAGCCGCCACTTCTCCACCTTCGGCTTCTCGTCTAACGCCGCGCCCACCGCCGAATAGCTCGCCTCTCCGCGTGGCCGCCTGCCTCCTGCTGGCAATCGCGCTGCGCCGATGGCTCTTTGCCGGGCGAACCGCGGTGGAGATGGAAGTGGCCTGAACGCGCACACATCGGCTAAAGCCTTGCTTTGGCGAAGGCGCGACCCGATCCCGATTTCAGATACTTCTCAAAGGCAATTGCGCGAGCCTCATCCGTAAACACTACATAGCTCTTGATACGCCAGGGTTGGAACTTCGACGTATGTGTCACCGCGCCGGAATTGTGTTTGGAGAGTCTGGCTTCCAGGTCGTCGGTGATGCCTGTGTAGTAATGCTCTCCGGAAAGGCTTTGAAGGACGTAGACGTATTTCATGATGCGTCCGCCTCCGCTAAAGCTCCGCCGCGACAGCCTTCGCCCGCAGCGAAACTATCCGGATTAACCCGCTATCTATAATTGGCTTGCCGAGCCGAAGCCCTCGCGAGAGGGCGAAGGCTGGTGGAGGCGGCGGGAGTCGAACCCGCGTCCGAAATCGCTGTCAGCCGGGAGAGTCCATGCTGTGTCCGCTTCCGCATGTTTTCGCCTCTGGAACTCAGAACGGACAAGATGCGCCAGAAGCTAGTCCGATGATCTCGCGCAAAACGACACGGACCGAGCCGTTCGCGCCAGCCTACTGAATGACGTCCGCTCACAGCCCATAGGCGAAGCCGTGGAAGACGGCAGCTTAGTTAATTAAGCTGCAAGTGCCAGATTATCGTTGGCAACTTTAGTTTTGCAGGCGATTACGGGTGCCCACACCCCGACATGCCTCCCATGCCGCAATCGATCCCGTCGAAACCGTGACGCCCCCACATGTGCACCCCTGCGACAACGACCTGTCGCCGGGGACCCCGAGCGGGTGCGAGCCGGGCCAACTGGCTCGTGCTGCTTCTACCATTCTACTGCGAATCGACTTTCGACGCCCGTTCCCGGGGCCGGTAATCGGCGTACGGCCGCCCGATTCCGGGCAAAAAAAGGCGGCACGAACGGTCGAGCTGCTCGTGCCGGGAGGCCAGTGACGCAAACTACTTCCGGCGGAGGAAGCAGTAACTTGCACTGGCTTCCCAACCGGAATATCTACACCATACTATAGATTGCCAAGGAAGCAAATACAAAATTGTAAATTTTCTCACAATGTGGCACGCGCGACTTTCTCCCCTATTGCGCATCAAATCTGAGTACATTTTGTGTCGCCCTTCACGGGGACCGGCACACCCCCAATCGGCGGAGAATCTATGGCAAGTAATTTAGAATCTGTGCCCTCTTCCCAGGAAACCCCACAGAAATCCGGCCCCGTCGGCTGGGTCAGGATGGGCGCGGTCGCAGTGGCCTCAGCGCTCGCAGCCGGCTTTGCGGTCAACTGGTTCTATCGCAAAACCCTCGCGCGCCTCCGCCAGGCCGAGCCCCACACCGAGAATCCCGATTTTCAGATTTCGCAGCCCGACGACCTCGACGACGTGTGACCACCCCCGGCTTTCCTGCCCAGCCGAATTGACGGAGATGGTCGTTCGTCCAGCAGTCTGCCCGGATCTACTCCACCTGGCCCACGTAAACACCGAAAGGTTCCAGCGCAATCGATTGCAGAGACGCGGGGTCCACGCCGCCCGGAGACTTCAGCAGAGTCTTCACCGCGCCATGCTCTCCCGGACCGCCGAGGCCCGGAATGCTCAGGCTTACGGTCTGCGGCTCGGCGGTAAAGTTCACTGAGACGACAACAGTCGGCGAACCCTCCGCCTTGCGCATCCAGCTCAGCACCTTCTCGTTGCTGGTGTCCAGCATCGTCTCCTCGCCATGCGCCAGCGCGGGGTTGGTCTTCTTCAGGTGGATGAGGGTGCGGTACCAGTCAAAGAGCGAGTCCAGATTCGGCTTCTCGACCTCCACGTTCACGGTCGTGTAGGTGGGCGGAACGGGCAGCCAGGGTTTCACTCCTGCCGGGCAAAAGCCGGCATTCGCCGTGGTGTTCCACTGCATCGGCGTGCGCTCGCCGTCCCGTCCTTTGAACTTTGGCCAGTCTCGCAGGCCCACCGGATCCTTCACATCTTCCTTGCGCGCCGGCGGCGTGGTCTTCATCCCGATTTCGTCGCCGTAATAAAACATGGAAGCGCCGCGGCTGGTGAAGAGAATCGTCGAAATCACGCGCTCGATGGCCGTGTTGTGCACGCCGTCGCCGTAGCGCACGTCCAGCCGCGGATTATCGTGGTTGTCGAAGACGATGAGCGGAATGTGCCCATCCAGGTGCTCCTCGGCGTCCGTCAGGCCGGCGCGAAACTTGGCCACGTCGAGCTTGTTGATGATCCCAAGATGCATGTCCATCGGCAGCTCAAACTCCGGCTTGTCCGGCGGCCCGTACATCTTTTCGAGTTCCTTCACGTTCGGCAGATAGGTCTCGCCGATGAGTACGCGCTTGCCGGGAAACTTGGTCGAGTCGAACTTGTCAGCCTCGGCGCGCATCTCCTGCATCACCGGGTGCACGCCCGGCAAATTGTTGGTCCGCGTGTCGTTCAGCTCCGGCTTGCCGTCGGCGCCCATGATGGGCTTGCCGTTCTTGTCCCGCATCACCGTTTCGTCGCGCATCTGCGGGTCTTCAAAGAGCGTGGTAATCGCGTCAAACCGGAAGCCGCCCACGCCCCGCTTCAGCCAGAAGTCGATGATGTTGCGGAAGGCCTGGTGCACCAGCGGATTGTGCCAGTTCAGGTCCGGCTGCTGGATATAGAACTTGTGGTAGTAGTACTGGCGCGTCTTGGGGTCCCACTGCCAGGCGCTGCCGCCAAAATCGGACACCCAGTTGTTCGGCGGCTCGCCTTTGGACGTGGGCGTCTCGCCCTTGCCGTTGGCCCACATATACCAGTTGCGATACGGATTGGTCCGCGACGAGCGCGACTGAAGAAACCACTTGTGCTGGTCCGACGTGTGGTTCATCACCATGTCCATAATCACGCGGATGTGCCGCTTGTTGGCCTCGGCAATCAGGTGGTCAAAGTCGGCCAGCGTGCCGTACTGCGGATCGATGTTTTCGTAGTCGGAGATGTCGTAGCCGAAGTCCACCTGCGGCGAGGGGTAGATGGGTGTGAGCCAGATCGCGTCCACGCCCAGCGCCTTCAGGTAATCCAGATGCTCGGTGATGCCCTTCAGGTCGCCGATGCCGTCGCCGTTCGTGTCCTGATAGCTGCGCGGGTAGATCTCCAGGATCACCGCGTTCTTCCACCAGTTTTGCTCGCTCTTTGCGGTTGCTGGCGAGTGTGTGGCCGGCTTTGCGGGCGTACCTTGTCCGCTGGCCGTCAACGCAGCGGCCCCCAGAAACAGGGCTGCGGCGCACGATGAGATGTGCTTGGTCCAATCCATTGCGGGCTCCTCATTTTGGCTCCCGCTGCTCGTAACTTTGGCAGCGGTGCGCCGCCTGCCAAACTAACACATTTCGCACACGCCGGGGACCAAGAGGCTAGCTGTCGGCCCGCTGGGCCACCAGCATTGACTCTAGAATCGAGTCCGCCACGTCCTTCACCGCTCCGGGCGAGTGCGCCAGGAACAGCGTACCGGTCTTGTCGCTCTCGCCAATCGACTTGAGCGTGTCGAAGTACGGCGTAATCATCACCAGCTGCATCACTTCCTTGGCCGTCGTGCCCTCCACAGCCTTCTTGAACTGCTCGATTGAGGACTGCAACCCCTCCACAATCGCCTTGCGCTGGTTGGCGATGCCCTGCCCCCTGCAGCGCCTTGCTCTCCGCTTCGGCCTCGGCCTTCTTCACCACCAGAATCTTGTCCGCCTCACCGCGCGCCGTGGCCGCCACCTGCTCGCGCTGCGCCGCGCCCATTTCTCACATCGCCGCCGCATGGCTTAGACTTCATTACACCGATGCAAGCCCTCATCGAACACCTCGCCAAACTGCAGAACGTGGAATTGGAGCGCACCCGGATTGCCCAGGCAGTTCGCGCGCTGCCCGCGGAAACGGCCGAGGCCGAGGCCGCACTCGACGCAGCACAGCGACGCGCCACCGAAGCCAGTGACGCGCTGCGCCGCGAGGAGACGCTGCGCACGCGCCTCGAACGCGAGATTGACTCGCACCGCCAGAAGGCCGCACGCTATCGTGCCCAGCAAGACTCCGTCACCACTTCCGCGCAGGCTGAGGCAATTGAGCACGAAGTTCGTTTCGCCGAAGCCGAAGTTTCGCGCCTGGAAGACGAGGAGCTGGCCAGCCTGGAACGCACGGAAGCGCAGGAGGCCGCGCTGGCCCAGGCCCGCGCACAGGTTGAGGAACTCGCACTCGCCCTCGACAAGACCCGCGACCGCATTCGCGTCCGGCAGGAGGAATTCCGCAGCGATCACGCCGCGCTGGACGCCGAGCGCGAAGGGCTGCGCACCCTGATTGAACCCCAGTGGCTCGCGCGCTTTGATCGCGTCGCTGCCAGCCGCGGCACTGGTATTGCGCGGGCGGAAAAGCAGCAGTGCACCGGCTGCCGCATGGGCGTGCGCCCGCAAATCTGGAATCAGCTTCGCGAGGGCGAGTTGCTCGCCTGCGACAGTTGCAGCCGCCTGCTCTACTGGGACCCGGCCATGACGCCGGAACCCAAATCGCCGCAGACGGAGCGCGCCACCAGCGACGGCCATGCGATTCGCAAACCGCACCAGGCCGGAGCCTGAGCGCCGCGCACTCGCTCGACCGGTCGCCGCTGAATCCATTATTCCGGAGCACGAATGCAGCGCATCTGCGTGGACATGGACGAGGTGATGGCCGACACCCTGGCCGAACACCTCCGCCGCTACAACCAGGCCTTCGACGAGGATGTGACCCCCGATGACCTGGCCGGAAAAGGCCTGTGGGAGGTTGCGCCCGCCGACCGCCAGGCCCAGCTCCGGGCATTCCTTGACGCGGAGGACTTCTTTGAAGACCTCGACCTGATGCCCGGCGCGCAGGAGGTGCTCAAAGATCTCTCCACGCGCTTTGAAATCTTCATCGCCACGCAGGCCATGGTCGTTCCCAACTCGCTCGGATCCAAGTACCGCTGGCTGCAGCGCCACTTCGCCTTCATCCCGCCCACGCACTACGTCTTCTGCGGCACCAAAAGCATTCTGCGCGCCGACTACCTCATCGATGACATGCCCCGCAACCTGCAGCGATTTGAAGGCCATGGTCTGCTCTTCACCGCGCCCCACAACGTCACCGCCACCGGCTTCACGCGCGTCGACAACTGGCAGCAGGTGGCCGATTTTTTTGCGGGGGTTCATTCCTAGCTGCGGCATCGCGCAGGGGCGACAGTTGCACAGCGCCGGCTGGTGCGCGGGCAGGGCTCAGGCTCCGCTCTTCACTTCCACGCTCAGGACGCGCCGTTCCACGGTTCCCACGTTCTCCTAGCGTGTGCGGCGGCAGCGGTCCTGTCCACACGGTGGTTTCGGCAGCCAGCGGCTTGCCCAGCCGGCTGTCCACCACCACGCGCTCCTCCGCATCCCGGCGGACAACATCGCTCCAGCGGATCACATAGAGCCGGCCTGGCCAGCGATGCGTATGCAGGGGTACTGTCTCGCCGGGCGCGATGCGCGTGTCCAGCACACGCACTGCGTCATTCTCCAGCAGCAGCCGGTGAGGCTGGGGAGCCGCGACCAGCGCGTCCAGTTCCGGGGGCCACTCTGCGGCGTCGCGAGTAGGCCGCATTCTATCTCGATTTCGGTCCGATTTTAGCGGCGTGCGCTCGTCGGCGTCTGCGGAGCCAGCGCCGCGCGTGGTCCCGCCGTGCGCGGCGGCGCCGGTTGCGCCGCCGGAGCCTGGTGCATGGTCACAATCAGCGCGTCGGCCGGCTGATTACCCGCGCACAGGTAGGAGTGCGGCGTGCTCGCATCAAAATACACGGCGTCGCCCGCGCCCAGCGTGCAATGGTGCTCCCCGTGGCGCAGGTCCAGCTCGCCCTCCAGCACATAGAGAAACTCATAGCCAGGATGCATGTGCGGCCGCACGTCGCGATCCTTCTCCAGCGGAACAAACTGGGCAAAATATGGATCCATGGGCCGGTCCGGAACCATGTAACCCAGGCTCTCGAAGAAATAGGACGGCTCGCCCGCGCCGGTCTGCGGCAGCCGCACCCGGTCCTTCTTCCGGTGCACGCGGAACATGGCCTGCGGCTCGGTCTCAAAGAAATAGGAGAGGTCCTTCGAAAAGACCATCGCGATGCGCGCCAGATTCCGCAGCGTCGGAACCACCCTGCCCGTTTCCAGCTGCGACAGAAAGCTCGCCGAAAGCCCCGTGTGCCTGCCCAATTCCACCAGGCCCATCGATTTCTTCAGGCGCAGCCGCTTGATCCGCTCGCCAATGTGCTTTTCGGCGATGAACCGCTCCGTAGTCTCGGCGTCCACCTGCGATTTCTGTGTCTCTTCGCTCTGCACCGTCGTCGCTTCTGCCATCGACCCCTCCCGGGTTGCTGTCAGACGATTGTTGCCCCAGTCAAAAGACATTCGCATGATACCAAAGTGAGCTGACCGCTCGCAATCCCGCTCGCTCCAGGCTGGCAAGCCGTTATTCTGTGCCTATGGACGCCCTTGCTTTCTCGCAAACCGTGCTGGTCTCGGGTGCCTCCGGCCTTCTCGGAGCCGGGCTTCGCCATGCGCTCGAGGTCCGCCGCATCCCCACCCTCCAGCTCATCCGGGGCGTGCCTCATGCGGGCCAGCTGCGCTGGAACCCCGCCGATTCGTCGACCATGGGCTACCGCGATGCCCTGGAGGATTGCGCGGCCGCCGTGCATCTCTCCGGCGCCAGCCTCGTGGGCCGCCGCTGGACCGCTGCCTACCGGCGCGAGATGGCCGCCAGCCGCATTGGTTCCACGCTCGCGCTCGCCCGCTTGATTGCCGGGCTGCGCCGGCCGCCTGCAACTCTGGCCGTGGCCTCCGCCATTGGCATTTACGGCAACCGCGGCGACGAACTCCTCGACGAGTCCTCCGCGCTGGGCGACGGCTACCTGGCCGAGCTCTGCAATGACTGGGAGGCCGCCGCGGAGCCGGCCCGCGCCGCTGGAATCCGCGTCATGCATCTGCGCTTCGGCGTCGTCCTCAGCCGCCATGGCGGTGCGCTGGCCAAGATGCTTCCTCTCTTCCGGCTCGGCCTGGGCGGCAGGCTGGGAAGCGGTCGCCAGTGGATGAGCTGGATCAGCCTCAACGACGCCATCCACGCGTTGCTCTTTGCGCTTGAAACGCCCACGCTCGACGGCCCCGTCAACATGACAGCACCGGAGCCCGCGCGCAACGCCGAATTCACACGCGTTCTCGCCGAACATCTCCGCCGTCCGGCCTTGCTGCCCGCCCCGGCCTTCGCTCTGCGCCTCGCCTTCGGCCAGATGGCCGACGAAGCCCTGCTCGCGAGCGCGCGCGTCCTTCCCGCCAAACTGCAATCGGTTGGTTTCCGCTTCGCTCATCCCACGCTCCAGCAGGCACTCGAAGCAGAGCTGGGCTGAGCCTATGCCCGAGGGCAAGAATCTCGTTCCGAGCAAAAAAAGAGAGGCGCATGCGAGCGCCCCTCTTGTGTCAGTATGATTGCTTCGTTATCGTCGGCCCTGAATCACCCGTGCATTGGTGGGTCCGCCCTTGCCGGTAAGCTTCTTGGCCGCTTTCCGCGCCGCCAGCTCATGCATCTCCTTGCCGATGTGTGACTGGTTCACGCCGAGCTGCATCGCCAGGTTGATCAAGTTGCTCGATCCCCAGTAAAGCGCGAGGCCCGAGGCGTAATGCCACAGCATGAAGCCGAAGACCACCGGCATCGCAATCGCCATCATGCGCCGCTGCGCCGGGTCCATGCCCGGCGAAGGCGTGATGTACTGCGTCAGGAACATCGTCATGATAATCAGGATGGGCAGAATATGGGTCGGATCCGGCGAGGAAAGGTCCGCCAGCCACAGCCAATGCGCATGGCGCAGCTCCACGGCGTTCTCCAGCACCTTGTAGAAGGCGAAGAACAGCGGCATCTGCAAGAGCAGAGGCAGGCAGCTGCCGTACATGTTCACGCCCTCTTCCTTGTAGAGCGCCATCATCTCGGCATTCATTTCCTGCCGCTTCGGGTCGTTCATCTTCAGGTTCGCGTAGCGCTTCTTGATGGCCTCCACCTTGGGCTGGATGCGCATCATCTTCAAGGACGACTTCATCATCAGGAAGCGTGTGGGCAGCAGTGCAATCGTGAAAATCAACGTAAAGACCAGGATTGCCCATCCCCAGCTGTTCACGCCCGAGCCCATCATGCCATTCAGCCAGCGCAGGGCCCAGTAGAGCGGCTTGGCGATAATCGTCCACCAGCCATACTGGATCAGCGGCTCCAGTGAGGGGCCGTCGGGTTTCCCGTCTTCGCCGGTGGCGTGCACGGCGGTCAGCACGTCGGTCCCTTTCGGTCCGGCGAAGAGCCGCAGCCTGGTGATGCCGCTCGTATCGCCCACCGCCAGGCCCAGCACCGAGTCCGGCTTCTTCTTGCTCGTCGGATTCGACAGGTCGCTCGGCAGGTCCACTGAGTTGTGCAGTGTAACCACCGTCGCATGGTCCAGCGAACTGGGCAGAAACGCCGCGGCAAAGTAAAGGTCGGTCACCGCCGCGTAGTCATAAGGCGCGGTGTAGGTCGCATCGCCGCTCACCTTTTTGGCTTCAATCGTCTTCTGCTTGCCGTCCATTGACCAGACAATCTGCGACGGCGTCAGCATCTGGCTGCGCGTCGAGGACGACGGCAGGAACTCCTCCATGTCGCCCAGCGCCGCCGGCCAGCGCACCAGCGCCCGCACCGGAGCGCCGTTGCGCTGCACCTCGGTCTGGATGCCGATGACATAGCTCGAGCTGAAGTGGAAGGTCTTCGCCACATCCAGGCCGTTCTGCTGGTAGTGGAAGGTCAGCGTGCCCGGCGCCAGCAGTTCGCCCGTCGCAGAAGGCTGGTAGAGCGCGGTGTTCAGCTCCTGGGTCAGCGCCGAATCGTAAGTGAACAGCGAAAGCGGCAGTCCGAATTCCTTGGCCAGTTGCGGCTGCACCAGGTCAAGCGGCTTGCCCGCCGAGTCCTTGTACTTCTTCAGGATCCAATGCTTCACCTGCGCGCCGCGATTGGTGAACGTGATCCTGTAGAGCTCGTTCTCCACCGTCGTCTCGGTTTCAGTGGAGGCCACAATCGCTGGCCCCGCGGTCGGCTTGATCGCGGGCTTGGCGGAGGCGCCGCCCCCACTGGACTTCTTCCCGGACGCTGACGGCGTTGTTGCTGCTCCGCCCGAAGCCTGTCCGGAAGCCGGTGCGGCCGTGCTTGCCGCCTGCTGCGCGCTCTGCGCAGCGGGTGCCGGCGTGCTCGACTGCGGCTTGAAGTACTGGAAGGCCAGCAAAAGCGCCAGGGCCACAAAGGTGAAGGTAATCAGGCTGCGGAAATCGCCGCCGCCGCCCCCGCCGCTGCCGGAGCCATGCGAATCAAGATTGGGATTACGAATTTCGGGCAAAGGATACGTCCTGTGGGTTAAAGAAGAGACGCGCTTTGGGGCGCTGCTCTTCCTATGGTAACGGTTTGTGGGCAAAAGGTCTTCCCGCGCCCGCCGGCGGCACCGGATCCAGCCCTCCGCGGCCAAACGGATGGCAGCGCAGCAGCCGCCGCAGCGCCAACCACATTCCCCTCAGCAGACCATGCACGGCAATCGCCTCGGCGGCGTACTCCGAGCACGTGGGCATAAACTTGCACCCGCCCGTGCCCAGGGTGTGCAGCGCCGGCGAAAGCCAGCGCTTGTAAAAACCAAGCATTGCCAGAAAAATCCGCGTCATGCCTTTCCCGGCCCCGCGGCAGACTTCGTTCGTTCGGCCTCCGCGCGCGCCTCTCCAAGAATACGCACCACCTCGGCCTCCAGTTTCCTGAAATCCATGGTCAACACGCCGCGGCGCGGATGCAGAATCAGATCGAATCCCCTGGGCAGCAGCTCCACATGCCTGCGCAGCGCCTCGCGCATGCGCCGCTTGATGCGGTTGCGGTCATGCGCCTTGCCCAGCACCTTGCCCGCCGTAAGTCCCACGCGTGCTGCCGCCTCCGGCTCGCTCTGCGGCGCCACGAACCAGCTCATGGTGGCCGATTGCCGCTTGCGACTCGCCGCATACGCGCGCTGAAAATCGCCGTGGCTGCGCAGCCGAAATGGGACAAGCGTGTGCCGCCCGGCCGCGCGCGTCTCCGCGGTCTGGACCAGGGTCTGCACCAGATCGGTTGGAACCGGATCGGCTGGAAGGAAATTGTTCATGGCTGTGCCGGAAGCGGTCGAACCGGAGCGGCGAAGGCTCCGCGCGCTCCAGCCGGAAAATTCGGGCGGAGAAAAGATTAGTCGCGGAATCCCGCGCTGACCGCAACCCGCTTGCGGCCCACGGCGCGGCGGCGGTTGAGCACCGCGGCTCCGGCCTTGGTCTTCATGCGCGCGCGAAATCCGTGCGTCTTCACGCGGCGGCGGCGGTTGGGTTGAAATGTGCGCTTGGGCATCGAAGTGCGCTCCTGTTTCCTGTTGAGAATCTGAGCCTTGACGGCAAGTATTTAGTGTATCGCAGGTCGCGTTCAGAATCCAGCCCCGCGTGCGCCCCGCGTGCTTTGCGGGGCTGGGGCACGTTCCACCTTCGTCACTCGAGGTCCAAGCCCAAGGACCTCTCGCACACGCCACTTTCGCGCTCGGCTTATGCCTTTTTTCCGCGGCTGCCAAACCTATTTTGGAATTTTTCGCGCGCTTTCACCATCGTTGGTGCAACCTCCAAAAGATTGCCTGAAGTTCTGTGAATGAGGGATTGCAACACAACCTAAATGTGCTACCATCGGACCCGTTCAAGTTAGTTCCAAAGCGTCCCACGGAACGTGCTTCATCCCGTGTCCCGATGTTCGCATCCGGGACGGATCAACGGCGACCAGGCAGTTAGCAACCCTCCATCCACGGAGAGCCTTTGCGCTCACCTGAGGAGAGTCTTTTTGCCGAAAGTCCAGCGGGTGAAGGCTTCCGCCATGGCAACATGAGACGCAGGCAAGGATTCGCTCGATGGCATTTGCAATCTCTCCGGCTTCGGCAACTAATCCGTGGCACCAGATCCTTTCGGCCCTGGAAAAGAAGGTCATTCGCCAGTCGTTTGAAACGTGGCTCAAGCCCACACGCTTCAGCCACGCCGCCGGTCGCACGCTCTATGTGCGCGTGCCCTCGGCTGAGTTTCAGCACATCGGCGACAAGTACGGCGACCTCATCCAGGAAGCCCTCGATCTGCAGGGCCTTGAATTCGACGACGTGGTCTTCGTTACGGCCAGTGACGACCCGTCCATCCCGCCGCAGCGCAAAGACGGCGGCTTTGGACCGCTGCCTGCGCACGCGCCCACCGCGCCGCCGCCTTCGCCGTCGCATCGCGGGCCGGAGCAGGGCCGCTTTGACTGGTCCAGCGCCGCCCAGCTCAACTCGCGCTACACCTTTGACAATTTCGTCATCGGCAACGGCAACCAGTTTGCACGCGCCGCTTCGCTGGCCGTGGCCGAGCGCCCCTCCCGCGCCTACAATCCGCTCTTCCTCTACGGCGGCGTAGGCATGGGCAAGACCCACCTGATGCATGCCATCGGCCATGAGGTGAAGCGCCGCATGCCCTCCTTCAGCATCTGCTACGTTTCGGCGGAAAAGTTCACCAATGAGATGATCACCTCCCTGCGCAATGACCGCATGACCAGCTTCCGCGACCGCTTCCGCTCCGTGGACGTGCTGCTCATCGACGACATTCAGTTCATTGCGCAAAAGGAGCGCACGCAGGAGGAGTTCTTCCACACCTTCAACGCGCTGCATGAGAGCATGCGCCAGATCGTCATCGCCTCTGACCGTCCGCCCAAGGAGCTGGCCGAAATCGAAGATCGTCTCCGCTCGCGATTCGAGTGGGGCCTGATCGCCGACATTCAGCCGCCCGACCTTGAAACCAAGGTCGCCATCCTGCAGAAGAAGGCCGAAACCGAGCAAGTGGTTCTGCCCACCGACGTCGCCCTCTTCATCGCATCCAACGTCCGCACCAACGTCCGCGAGCTCGAGGGCGCGCTGGTGCGCCTCATCGCCTGGTGCCAGCTCAATCACCTGGACATCACACTGCCCGCCACCCAGCAGTGCCTGAAGCAGTTCATCGATATGCAAGTCCGCAAGATCACCATCGAAGCCATCCAGCGCGCCGTCGCTGAGCAGTTCGGTATGAAGGTCAGCGACCTGAAGCAGAAGAACAACTCGCGCAACGTCGTCGTGCCGCGCCAGATTGCCATGTACCTGGCCAAGCAGATGACCGAAGCGAGCCTGCCGGAGATCGGCCGCCAGTTCGGCAACAAGCACCACACCACCGTGATGCACTCCATTGCCAAAATCGACGAGCTGCGCCGCGCCGACAAGGACCTGCACCGCACGCTCAACAAGCTGCAGGACCTGCTCAACGGCTGATTCACCCAATGCCTCTGAACGCAAGGGCCACCCCCTCTGGGTGGCCTTTCTGCTTCGTGCCCAATCTTCCAATTCCGCGAGTTGGTTTAGCTCGGAAACTCCGTCACGCTCAGCACATTTCCGTCCGGATCGTGGAACCACGCCACCTGCGCGCCTCCTGGCGAGTTCCAGATTCCGTGCGGATCACCGTCGTTCATGCCGGGATAGCGAATGCAGTCGACGCCGGCCGCAGCCAGCCGCTCCACCACCGCCTCAATCGCCACCACCTGCCAGCCCAGCACCGTGAACGGCGCCGGCGTGTGCTCCTTCACCACCGTCACGCGCAGCATCGTGCCATTCGCGTCAAAGACCAGCGCGAACGGCCGCTCGTCTGACACAAGCCGCAGCCCCAGCGTCTCTTCGAAAAAACTTTTCGCCCGCTCCGGCTGCGTGGTCGGCACAAAGGCCATCAACCGGCTCGCGCACAGGATCGATTCCTTCGCCATCGGCCGCCTCCGCTGCCCATCCGGCAGGGCTATTGTGCGCTCGCCCTCGTCATCAGCGCCACAAACATCTTCTGGAAGCGCGGCAGGTCCACATCCACCTGCGCATGCACCAGCCGCACGCCGGTCTCCGGCTTCAGCTTCTCGGTCCACGTCAGCGTATCGCCGTAACTCGGCCCGTGGCTCAGGTCCACGTCCATATAGAGCAAATCCTCTTTCGTGATCAGCGTCGGGTCAAGCCATGCGCACGCCGCCAGCTCGTCCCACATGTAGTAGCGGTCCTGGCTCCACGCCGCAATGTAGCGCGCCGCCGGCGTCTTCGCCTTCGCAATCGCGTCCAGCATCGCCTGCGTGAACGGCGCATTGATCGACACGTCCACCGTGGTCACATCGATGCGCGGCCAGTCCGCACGCAGTACGATGTGCGCCGCCTCGGGGTCGAACCAGAAGTTGAATTCATGGCGCGGGCTGGTGGCAAACTCCGGATCGCTGGTCTGCGGATTCAGGCTGCCGCCCATGATCACGATTCCCCTGGTCAGCGCGGCAAATTCCGGATCAATCGAGACCGCCAGCGCAATGTTCGTCAGCGGCCCCGCGGCATAAATCGTCACCCGGTGCGGATGCGCGTGCACCTCGCGGATGAGAAAATGCACGGCGTCTTCGGTGATCGGCTTGATCGTCGGCTTCCCTTCCGGCATGGGCGGAATCACGTAGGGCCCGTGCGCCGCGAGATGCTCCGGCGTAATCGGTGTCACGCCTTTCGTTGTCTCTTTCAGCGTCGTCGGTCCCTGGCCCCACGCGCCCATCCACACCGTTTTGCCGTAAAGCACCTCGGCCAGCTCCGTCTCCCGCTCGGTGCGAATCAGCGGAAACACCGCGCCCCTGGCCACCGGGACGTCCGAGTGGCCGGTCAGCTCCAGCATGCGCAGCGTGTGCAGGGTCTCTTCGTCGCGCCACGCGTTGCCGGTCACCATCGTGATGCCCAGCACCCGCACATTCGGCGCCTGCAAGAGCGCCAGCATCGCCATCTGGTTTGATCCGCCGGGGCCCGACCCATCCTGGTCAATCAGCACAAGCCGCTTTTGCGCGGCGCAACCCGGCGCAGCCAGCGCCGCCAGCAACAAACACGCTGCAAGAGATCTCATGCCCGGTATTGTGCCACAGTGTCGCGCCCGTTTCAGCGCAGTCCGTTTCAGCGCAGTCCGGTTCGGCGCGTCCGGCTCAGCGCCGCCCAAATCCCCTGGGCCGCACCGGAGCCACAACCGGAAGGTTCGTCTTGCCCGCGGGAAACACTGCCAGAAAACGGTCCTGCCCCTCGCCCGAACTCGCCGTCTCCACCCCCTCCAGGCTGCGGAAGGCCATGTGCAGCAGCCGGCGCTCGCGGCTGTTCATCGGCGGAAACGCATACGGAATGCCCGACTTGATGACCTTCTCCGCTGCGGTCTCGGCGGCCATGCGCAGTTCCTGCGCGCGCAGCGCCTTGAAGTTGCCCGCGTCAAAGCTCACCAGGTCCTGCTCGCGCGCCTCCAGGCGCAGCATCTGCGCCGCGATGGTCTCCATCGCGCGCAGCACCTCGCCGTTGTGCTGCGTCAGCAGCGGCACGTCCGGCCCGCCCAGCTCCACATAAATTTCGCGAGCCTCCTGTCCCTCCGGGTCGCGCGCGCCGTCGCCGGCGGTGATGCGGAATTTCAGGCGCATGCCTCCCAGCTTGTTCAGGGAGGCCAGGAATCCAGCAATCTTCTGTGCGGCTTGCTGCAAGTCGGCAATCGGCATAACTGAGCAAGTATCGCAGATGGTCCCCGCCTGAGTGAAACCCATTTCCTGCGTTAGCTGAGTTTCGCCCGTCTAACTCGCACCCGTTCCTGTGAGCCAATTGCTCGCGCAAGCCGAAACCTGTTTCGCCCTCTGCCGCACAAGTTGCCTGCGATGCTCATTGCAAATTAAGGTTCTGAACGTATGCTTAAGGTGAGTATGTTGCCTCAAATCTCCGCGAAACGACAGCCGCGCACACTCAGAGCCCTTTTCGCCGCGCCGCTGTGCTTCTTTCTGCTCGCCGCCGGCGCAAGCGCGCAATCCGCCGGACCCATTCCGGTCGCGCAACCCACCGCGTCTGCCGCGCCCGTCCCCATCACGCTCGCCGAGGCCATCCGCCGCGCCGAAGCCAATGAGCCCACCTATGCCGCCGCAAAGGCGAACAGCGCCTCCGCCGCGCTCGACCGCTCCATTGCGCGCGCCGGCATGCTGCCAACTGTGCGCTATTACAGCCAGGGCATCTACACACAGCCCAATGGAATCTATTCCGAGAGCGGAGAAGGCGTGGCTTCATCACCGAATCCCCGATTCGTCGCCAACGACTCGCGACCGCGGGAGTACATGGCCCAGGGAATTGCTGACGAAACGCTCGGTCTGGCGGGGCCGGCGGCCGTGCGCCGGGCAGACGCCGCGGCGTCCCTGGCGCGGGCGCAACTGGAGATTGCGCGCCGCGGGCTGGTGGTCACGGTCACCGATCTCTTCTACAGCCGGCTCGCCGCCGACCACAAGCAAGCGATCGCCGAGATCGCTTATAAGGATGCGGCGAGCTTTACCGCGATGACCGTGGACCGCGAAACGCAGGGCGAAGCGGCGCACGCCGACGTGGTGAAGGCGCAGCTCACTGAGCAGCAGCAATGGCGCGGCCTTCAGGACGCGAAGCTGGCCGCCGAAACCGCCCGGATGAATCTGGCTGTGCTGCTGTTCCCTGACCCGCTGACCCCCTTTTCGCTCCAGGCTGACAATGCCGTTGCCCCGCTCGCCTCCTTCGCAGACGTGGAAGCGGCTGCGGCCAAAAATAATCCGGAGTTGAAGAGCGCGCTCGCGGCGCTGGGCGTGAGCAATGCCGATGTGATGTCGGCGCGCGCAGCGCTTCTGCCGAGCCTCGGGCTCAACGTCATTTACGGCATTGACGCCAACGAATTCGCCCTCAATGGCCCCATGACCTCCAGCGGCGTGCGGGCGCGCAACCTCGGCTACTCCGCAAGCCTCTCCGTCAACGTTCCCGTTTGGGATTGGCTCTCCTCCGAGCACAAGGTGAAGCAGAGTGAGATTCGCCGCGACGTGGCGCGCGTGGCCCTGAGCGCCACCCAGCGGCAGTTGATTGCCCAGTTGCAAACCGACTACGCCGCCGCCCGGACGGCGCAGGATGAGCTGGCCTCGCTCGACCTGAGCGTAAGGACCGCCGCTGAAAGCCTGCACTTGGCTGAGCTGCGCTACAAGAGCGGTGAAGCGCTTGTGCTTGAGGTCGTCGACGCACAAAATGCTTATGTAGCCGCGGAAAATGCGCGCGAGGACGGCCGCGTTCGCCATCGCCTCGCGCTCGCCACTCTCCAAACCCTCACCGGAACCCTGTGACCCAACAATGATGCTTACCCTCTCGCCTCGCTCGAACCGTTCCTGCGGCCTGTGTATCCTTCTTGCCGCGGCCGCGCTGCCCATGCTGCTCATCTCCGGCTGCAAACATGAGCCCACTCCCACACCGGAAATCACCGTAAAGGCGCAGCATTCGCAGCAGGGCTCCATCTCGCGCCACATCCTCTCCGACGCCATCCTTACCCCGCGTGCGCAGGCCGCCATTGAGCCGCGCATCACCGCGCCCGTCCAGCGTTTTTACGCGCAGCGCGGAGCGCGCGTTCACGCGGGCCAGCTCCTTGCCACCCTCCAGAACAGCGACCTCACCGCGCTCCTCCAGGACAACAAGGGCGCATATCTCGCCGCGCAGGCAAGCTATGAAACCTCCACAAAAGCCGTGGTTCCCGAAGAAATGCAGAAGGCCGAGCTCGACCTTGGCCAGGCCAAAGCCAACCTCGACCTCAACCGCAGCATCGTGAAAGGCCGCAAAACCCTCTTTGCCCAGGGGGCCATTCCCGGCCGCGATCTGGACACCGCGCGCGCCGCGCTGGTGCAGGCCCAGGCCGCCTATGACACCGCGCAAAAGCATTTGCAATCTCTCCGGAACGTGAGCCACAAGGCCGCGCTGCAGGTCGCGCAGGGCCAGCTCGCCAGCGCCCAGGGCAAATACAAAGACGCAGAGGCCCAGCTCAGCTTTTCCCAGATTCGCAGCCCCATTGACGGCTACGTCACTGATCGACCGCTCTATGCAGGCGAAACGGCGACCGCCGGCACGCCCCTGATCACCGTGATGGATACCTCAGTCCTCATCGCCAAAACCCACGTTGCGCAGGAACTCGCGCAGCAGATGAAGCTCGGCGACGCAGCTTCGGTCACCGTGCCCGGCATGGACCATCCCGTGCCTGCGAAGGTCTCGCTCATCAGCCCCGCGCTCGACCCCGGCAGCTCCACCGTAGAAATCTGGCTGCGCGTGGACAACCGTTCCGGCGCGCTCAAAGCCGGCACGCCCGTCCGCGTCTCCATCACCGCCGGCACCGTGCCCGAGGCCTGGAAGTTGCCCGCCTCCGCCATTCTCACCGCGCAGGACGGCTCGAAATCCGTCATGGTCATCGGCGCGGACGGCCTTGCGCATCGCAAGCCCGTAAAAGTCGGCATTCAGGACGACGGCGAAGTCCAGATCCTCAGCGGCCTTTCGCCCAGTGACATGGTCATCACCAGCGGGGCCTATGGCCTGGATGAAGGCGCGAAGGTCAAGGTCGGCCCTGCCGCCGCGGAGGGCAACTGATGCCACATCTGTCCCCCGCGCCCGACGGCGAAAAGCCCTTCTGGCTCGTCCGCTCCACGCGCACCATCTTCTTTTTCGCCGCTGTCTGCACCCTTGCGGGCATCTATCTCGCGTTGCAGGTGCCCATCGCCGTCTTCCCGCAAACGGACTTTCCCCGCGTCGTCATCGGCGTGGACAACGGCGTGATGCCCGCCGATCAGATGCAGGTCACCATCACCCGGCCCATTGAGGACGCGATCAACTCCGTTCCCGGTCTGGTCACCATCCGCTCCACCACCAGTCGCGGCTCGGCCGAAGTCAGCCTCTTCTTTGACTGGCATGAGGACATGATTCAGGAGCTGCAACTCGTCGATGCCGCCATCAGCAAGGTTGAGCAAACGCTCCCGCCCACCGTCCGCATCACCACTAACCGCCTCACCTTCGCCACCTTTCCCATCCTCGGTTATAGCCTCACCTCCAGCACCGAGCCGCAAACGCGCCTGTGGGAGATTGCCACCTACACGCTCAAGCCGCCGCTCAATCGCGTCCCCGGCGTCAGCACCGTCGCCGTGCAGGGCGGCCAGGTGCCGGAGTTCCACGTCATCCCCAACCTTGCGCAGCTCGCCGCCTCCGGCGTCACCATCACTGATCTCGTCAACGCCATCCAGGCCTCCAACATCATTGACTCGCCCGGCCTCTACGAAGCCAATCATCAACTCATCCTCGGCCTCGTCGGCGCTCAGGTGCACAACGCGGACGAACTCCGCCAGCTCGTCGTCAAAACCACGCCTGGCGGTGCGCCGGTCCGCGTGGCCGATGTGGCCCAGGTCGTGCAGGCCACCATGCCCGCCTACACCTACGTGAGCGCCAACGGCAAGGCCGCCGTCCTGCTCAACATCGCGCGCCAGCCCTCAAGCAACACCGTCGCCGTCGCGGATGCCGTCGCCGCAAAGGTCACGGAACTCCGCGCCAAGCTGCCCCCCGGCGTCACGCTGACGCCGTATTATGACCAATCCGAGCTCGTCCGCGAAGCCATCGGCAGCGTGCGCGATGCTATTCTCGTCGGTCTGCTGCTTGCCTGCATCATTCTCTTCCTCTTTCTGCGCGACTGGACCTCCTCGCTCATCGCCGGCCTCGTCATTCCCGTCACCGTCGCCGTCACCATCGTCGTCCTGTGGGCCATTGGCCAAAGCTTCAACCTCATGACTCTGGGCGGCCTGGCCGCCGCCATCGGCCTGGTGATTGACGATGCCATCGTCGTGGTTGAAAACATCGTGCTCCATCGCGACTCCGGCGAGCCGCGTGTGGAAGCCGTCCGCAAGGCCCTGCGCGAAATCACTACGCCGCTCGTCGGCTCGACCATCACCCCTGTAGTTGTCTTTCTGCCGCTGGTCGCCGTCAGCGGCGTCACCGGCAGCTTCTTCCGCGCGCTGGCCATCACCATGACCGCCGCGCTGCTCACCTCGCTGGCCCTCGCCCTCACCTGGACCCCCGGCCTCAGCCTCGCGCTGCTGCGCAAGCAAGGCCAAGACCACGGCGAGCACAGCGCCGGCCGCATGATGACCCGCGTTCTGCAAATCCATCGCCGCATTCTCGATTGGTCGCTCGCGCGCCCGCTCTGGCTCGGTGTCTGCTGCCTTGTTCTCATCGCCGCCTCATGGGCCGGCTACAAATCCCTCGGTTCAAACCTGCTACCTGAAATGGACGAGGGCGGCTTCATCCTCGACTACATCATGCCCGCGGGCAGCTCACTGGCCGAAACCAACCGCGTCCTCGAGCATGTTTCCCTTATCCTGCATTCCATCCCCGAAGTGGAAAGCAGCTCCCGCCGCACCGGCTTGCAAATGGGCCTCGCCGCCGTCACTGAGGCCAACACCGGCGACTTTACCGTCAAGCTCAAGAGCCATCGTCACCGCTCTGTCTGGCAAATCATGAGCGAAGTCCGCCGCCGCATCAAAGCCACTGAGCCCGAGCTTGACATTGAGGTCACGCAGATTCTGCAGGACAACATCAACGACCTTTCCAATGCCCCGGAACCCATCCAGATCAAGCTCTTCTCTCCGGACGCCGCCCTGCTCAACCAGCTTGGCCCCGAGGTCGGCAACGCCATCAGCAACGTCCCCGGCGTTGTCGATGTCGAAAACGGCATCGACAACACCATCAGCGGCCCCGCCACTGACTTCCAGGTCGACCCCGTTGCCGCAGCGCGCATGGGCTTCACCCCCACTGAGGTCGCAGAGGACGCAACCTCCATCCTCGACGGCCTGCCCGCCAGCGACCCGCTCATCGCCAACGACCGCCCCTACACCATCCGCATCCGCTTGAGCGCTGACCATCGCGCCTCGCTCTCGGCGATTCAGGACACGGTCTTCTCCAGCGCCTCAGGCCGCACCGCCACGCTCGGCTCGCTTGCCACCATCCAGCAGTTGCCCCCGCAAAACGAAGTCCTCAGTGAGAACCTGCAGCGCATGGTCGTCGTCACCGGCGGCCTGGAGGGCACTGACCTCGGCGGCACCATGGCAAGAGTTCGCCAGACCGTATCCTCTCTGCACCTGCCTCCCGCTGTGCGCGTCGAGTACGGCGGCACCTATGAAACGCAGCAGAAATCCTTCCATGATCTGCTGCGCGTGCTCCTCCTCGCGCTGGCGCTTGTCTTCGGCGTCCTGCTTACTGAATTCCGCGACTTCCCTGCTCCCATCGCCATCCTCACCTCGTCGGTGCTTTCCATCTCGGGCGTCATCCTCGGACTGCTCGTCACGAGAACCACCTTCAACGTCGCGTCCTTCATGGGCCTCATCATGGTCATCGGCATCGTGGCCAAAAACGGCATTCTCCTGCTCGACGCCGATGTAAGATTTCGCGCCGAAGGCCTGTCTCACGCTGACGCCATGATTCAGGCCGCGCAGCGCCGTCTTCGCCCCATCCTCATGACGGCTCTGGCCGCCGTTTGCGGCATGCTGCCGTTGGCCTTCGCCATCGGCGCGGGCTCGCAGATGCTGCAGCCCCTTGCCATCGCCGTCATCGGCGGGCTCATCATCTCCCTGGTGCTCAGCCTGGTGGTTACGCCGGTGGTTTACTTCCTGCTCACGCGCAATCGCGCACAGGACGCAACCGGAGGAGCGGCATAAGCGCGCCGCGCCTAGAAGCGCAGCACCGCGCCCGTGGCCACCGTCCAGTTCTCGTTGGTCAGGAAACTCTGGTGCGAAAGCCAGTTCAGATACGGCGGCCTGCCTACACCGGGCGGGGTCTCATGCGCAACGCGATAGCGCACCGCCGTGTTGCCCACCACCATGCGCAGCGCCACGCGCCGCGTCACCACATAGTCAGCGTTGATCGCCAGCGCCGCGGCGAAATGCGTAATGCGCCCCATGTCCGGCGTTGGCCCTCCAGCCACGGGACTGGTCTCATACGCGTGGTCGTAGCTCAGGAAGCCCGGCCGAATCGACGCCTTCATCGAAAAGTGCGTATACGTCACGCCCGAGCGGAACCCAAACGTCCCCAGCGTCGCATTGCCACCCGCGCGGTCTGAGGGCAGCGGGCTCGCATTGGCCAGGTAGTTCACATCCGAATCGAAATCGATCCACTTGGTCAGCCGCGCAGAAAAACCCACGCCGTAGCCGCCGGTCAACTGCCGGCAATTCGTGCAGCTCGCCGTGTTCACCGGCAGCCAGATCGCGTCGTAATGCGGAAACACTTCAAACCGCGGGGCCGCGCGCGCGGCCTCTTCGTCGCCCGGTTCCAGGCGCGGTACGCGCGTCATGTGCGGATCGCCCGCGTTGTCCTGGAAGTCGCGATACCAGGGCTTCCGCCAGCGCATCGCGTTGGCCATGGTGCGCGTCGGGTTCAGTGCCCCGCGAATCACCTTCGGCCACCACGCCTGCGGGTGCGCATTCTGGATCCGGTCGCTGATCTTCAGGTCAATCCAATCCTCGCCCACCACCCACACCGTGCCCACCACCGGTGTCATGATGAAGTCCGTCCAGCCCGTATTGTTCGTGTATTTCGTCACGTTTGGCTGGTAGTTCGTGCACGGGAACGGGCAGTTCAGCGGATAGGTAATGCCGCCGTCGCTGCCCAGCGCTGCTTCGCCCAATGGGCCAATCTTCTGCTGTGTGCTGAACGCCGTCGCCCACAGCATTCCCAGCATCCGGCTTCGCCAGTATTCTTTTGTCATTTCAAAGCGCAGCTTGCGCTGCCGCGGGCTGTTCTGGATCTCGATGAACGACGACACGCCGCCCTGCATCGGATGCCCGACGTCATCCACCAGAATGCTGTCCCCGTCCCACCATCGCCTCATGTTCCACTGCTTGAGCGACGCGATGTAATCGTGCCAGTAAGGCTTGCTCGCGGTCAGATTTCGCATGTGCGCATCCGTCAGCAGCCGCCACGTGTTCTCTGTCCCAATGAACGCCAGCGACTGCCACAGCAGCCCCTTCATGTTGTAGCGCTCAGAGCTCGCCGCGCCGTCTTGTGCCTGCCGGTCCATCGCCCGGAAAACCGCGCTCAAATCCACCTGCGCGCCGCCGCTCAGGCTCGCGCGCTCCGGGCCCCACGGCGTCGTCTCCGCAAAGCTCTCCAGCGGTCCCGCCGTAGTCGGGTCGTTTCTCTTCGCTTGTGCTGTGGTCAGCGGCCCACTGTGCGTCTTCGTCAGGGAGGGTGCCAACACTGCGCCTGTCACCGGCCTCTGCGTCACGTTCTGCATCGCCGGTGCCGGCACATCCGGCAGCTCCGCCGATTGCGCACGCGCCAGCCCCGAGGCTACCCAGGCTGCCGCCAGCAGCACCGCGCAGGCTCTTGCCCAATGCTTCAAGCGCTCACTCTCGACCACCGCTCTTCCTCGCGCACTGCCGACCTCCGCCCCACTCTCTCGCGCCGCGCCGCACCGTTCCTGGTTGTCCTTGGCAGCCCGTTGCTGATTTGCCTGGCGCCCTTCAAATCAGTTTCTATCCAGCGCTTGCTGGACGGGAGTCTAGCAGACGCATTCCTGCCGAACAATGACGATTCAGAGACCTCCGCCGTGGCGCCGTGTCCACCCCGCGCCCCGCGCAATGGGACAATAGGAGGCGTCATGTCGCCTTCTCATTCGCTCACCCCCGCCCAGGCCCGCGTTCTCGGCTCCCTGCTGGAAAAGCAAGCCGCCACGCCCGACCTCTATCCGCTCTCGCTCAACGCCCTCGCCGCCGCCTGCAACCAGCGCTCCAGCCGCGATCCCGTCATGGATCTCGCCGAAGACGACCTCCGCGAGGCCCTTGAAGGCTTGCAACAGTTGCGCCTCGCCGGACCCGCCCGCTCCATGGAAGGCCGAGTCGCCAAATTCGAGCACTGGCTTGGAGAGGTCTTCAACTTCACCCGCGCCGAATCCGCGCTCCTTTGCGTCCTGTTGCTGCGCGGTCCGCAAACACCCGGCGAGCTCCGCGGGCGCACCGAGCGCCTGCATCGCTTTGACGAGGGCGGCGACGTCCTTGCCGGCCTGCAGAAGCTCATGGAGCGCGATCCGCCGCTGGCCGCCGTGCTCCCTCGCCAGCCCGGCTCCCGCGAATCTCGCTACGCCCAGTTGCTTTCTGGTGCGGTTGAGGCCGGGCCGCCCGTCGGCGCGCCCACGTACCCAGACGCACCTCCCGCCGCATCCTCAGCCCAGCAGGACCGCATCCGCCAGCTTGAAGCCACCGTGGCCGAGTTGCAGCGCGAGGTCGCCGCGCTCCGCCAGAAGATCGACGACCTCTTCGCCTGAGAGCGGGCCGCGGCCAAATTGCGCGCAATTCAGATCAGTTCATACCCCGCGAACCAGTAGCCGATCTCGAAGGCTGCCGTCTCCTCGGCGTCCGAGCCGTGCATCGCGTTCTCCTGGATTGATCCCGCGAACTTCTTGCGGATCGTTCCCTCGGCCGCGTTCGCCGGATTCGTCGCGCCCATCAGCGTGCGCAGGTCCGCGATCGCGTTCTCCTTCTCCAGCACCATCAGGAACAGCGGACCCGACGACATGAACGTCGTCAGATCGTCAAAGAAAGGCCGCTCCGCATGTACGTAGTAGAACCCTTCGGCCTGTTTCTTTGAAATCGACGCCTTTTTGATGGCCACAATCTTGAAGCCGGCCTTCTCAATCTCGGCCAGAATCGCTCCCGCGTAACCCTTCCGAACCGCATCCGGCTTCACTATGCTGAATGTGCGCTGCGCCACTGGTTCTGCTCCTTTGGCGGGCTTTCGCCCATCCCCCATTGTAGCGGCCCGCGCTTTCTCCGCGGCTCCCTGCGCCCGCCGCACATCTGCTACAGTGTCGCCATGCCTCGCACAGCCGTTTTACCCTGCCGCCTCGGTCTTGTCGCTCTTGTTGCCGCCGCTCCGCTCTTCGCCATCGCCCAATCCACCGCACCATCCACCGCACCAGCCGCCGCACCATCCACCGCGCCCGCCAAGCACGAGCTGCGCGTCTTCGATCCCTCGCTCATCGATAAATCCATCGATCCCTGCCAGAACTTTTACCGCTACGCCTGCAACAACTGGTTCAAGCGGAATCCCTTGCCTGCCGACGAGGCCTCCTACGGCCGCTTCACTGAGCTTTACGAGCTCAACCGCATCCACCTTCGGCAGATTCTCGAGCAGGCCGCCCTCCCTTCGCCCAACCGCACGCCCAACGAGCAGAAAATCGGCGACGAATACGCCAGCTGTATGGACATCGCCGCAATCGACAAGCGCGGCCTCGCCCCGCTTGAGCCCGAGCTCGCGCGCATCGCCGCGCTCCAATCCACCGCCCAGCTTCCGGCCCTTGTGGCCCACCTGCAATCCATCGGCGTCAACGCCTTCTTCGGCATGGGCTCCAACCAGGACTTCGCCAACTCGAGCTCCGTCATCGCCTTTTACATGGCAGGCGGCCTCGGCCTGCCGGAACGCGATTACTACACGCGCATGGATCCCAAATCCGTCCAGCAGCGCCAGCAGTACGTCCAGCACGTCCACAACATCTTCGTCCTCGCCGGCGAGCAGGGCGCGCAGGCCGAAAAAGACGCCCAGACCGTTCTCGACCTCGAGACGCGCCTCGCCAAGGCTTCGCTCACCATCACCCAGCAGCGCAACCCGCAGAACCTGAACCACCCCACCACCGTCGCCGCCTTCGCAAAAACCCTGCCCAACTTCTCGCTGCCGCAGTACATCGCCGCCGCACACGCTCCCGCCAGCGGCAAAATGGACGACACCGAACCCATATTCTTCGCCACTTTCAATCAGGTCGTTGCCGACACGCCGCTCAGCCAGATCAAGACCTATCTCCGCTGGCACCTGCTCCACGCCTACGCCGGCACCAGCATGCCCCAGGCCTTCGACCACGAATCCTGGCACTTCTACGCGCACACCCTCTACGGCGCGGAAGCCCAGCAGGAGCGCTGGAAGCGCTGCACCAGCCGCGTCGATCACGAGATGGGCGAGGCTCTCGGCCAGGTCTATGTCGCCAAATACTTCCCGCCTGAGGCCAAGCAGCACGCACTCGAAATGACCCTCTCCATCGAGCAGGCCATGGGCCGCGACATCGACGCAATCGACTGGATGAGCCCCGAGACCAAGGCCAAAGCCAAGGAAAAGCTCCGCGCCGTGATGAACAAAATCGGCTATCCCAACAAGTGGCGCGACTACTCCCGGCTCACCATCGTCCGCGGCGATCCGCTGGGCAACCAGGAGCGCGTGCGCGAGTTCGACTTTGCTCGCGACCTGGCCAAAATCGGCAAGCCCGTCGACAAGGACGAGTGGTTCATGTCCCCGCCCACCGTCAACGCCTATTACGATCCGCAGATGAACAATGTCAATTTCCCCGCCGGCTACTTCCAGCCGCCCTTCTTCAGCGACAAGGAGGACGACGCGGCCAACTATGGCGACATGGGCTCCACCATTGGCCATGAGCTCAGCCACGGCTTCGACGACGAAGGCCGCCAGTTCGATAAGGACGGCAACCTGCGCGACTGGTGGACCAAGGCCGACGAGCAGCGCTTCAACCAGCGTGCCGAGTGCCTCGTCAAGCAGTACGACGCCATCGAGCCCGTCCCCGGCGTGCACCTGAACGGCAAGCTCACCCTCGGCGAAAACCTCGCCGACCTGGGCGGAACCTGGCTCGCATGGATGGCCTGGCAGGAGCGCGCCCACGCCGAGCACGTGGACATGCAGGCAAAAATGGACGGCTACACCCCCGACCAGCGCTTCTGGATCGCCTACGCCCAGCAGTGGTGCACGCAGACCCGCCCCCAGCAGCTCCGCACTCAGGCGCAAACTGATCCGCACGCCCCCGACGAGGACCGCGCCAACACCGTCCTCAGCGACCTGCCCGACTTCGCCAAAAGCTTCCAGTGCAAGAAGGACTCACCCATGGTCGCGAAACCCGTCTGCCGCGTCTGGTAGCGACATCAATCAGCTGCGCACAGCAACACAAAGGCCCACCGTAACGGTGGGCCTTTGGGGTTCAAGCTGATAGCTGACGGCTGACAGCCACTTGTTAAGCCTTCCCAATCACCTTCGCCAGCATTCCGCCAATCTCCGCCGGCGAAACCACCACGTGAATCCCGGCATTCTCCATCGCCTTCATCTTGTCTGCGGCCGTACCCTGCCCGCCGCTGATAATCGCGCCCGCGTGGCCCATGCGTCGTCCCGGCGGCGCCGTCTGCCCGGCAATAAATCCCACCACCGGCTTCTTCACGTTCTGCTTCACAAACTCCGCCGCCGCTTCCTCGGCCGACCCGCCAATCTCGCCGATCATGATGATCGCCTCGGTCTCTGGATCGTCGCTCAGCAGCCGCAGCGCATCAATGTGTGTGGTGCCGATAATCGGGTCGCCGCCGATGCCGATGGCCGTCGACTGCCCGATGCCGCGCTGCGTGAGCTGGTGCACCGCCTCATAGGTCAGCGTGCCCGAGCGCGACACAATCCCCACCGAGCCTTCCTTGTGAATCCGCCCCGGCATGATGCCGATCTTCGCTTTGCCCGGCGAAATCACGCCCGGGCAGTTCGGCCCAATCAGCCGCGACTTCGAGTTCTTCAGCTTGGCCCACACCTTCACCATGTCCAGCGTTGGAATCCCCTCGGTGATGCACACGATCAGCGGAATCCCCGCGTCCTCGGCCTCCAGAATCGCGTCGGCGGCAAACGGCGGCGGCACAAAAATCATCGTCGCGTTCGCGCCCGTCTTCTCCACCGCGTCGGTCACGGTGTTGAACACCGGCCAGCCTTCGTGCGTGGCTCCGCCTTTGCCCGGCGTCACGCCGCCCACCACGTTCGTGCCGTACTCCGCGCAGCCCTTGGCGTGGAAGGTGCCTTCCTTGCCCGTCAGGCCCTGCACTATCAGCCGCGTTTCCTTTGTTACTAGCACCGCCATCTTATGCCACCGCCTTTGCCGCTGCCGCCACCACCATCTCCGCAGCCTCCTTCATCGTTGCGCCCACCTGGAAGTTCAGCCCGGACTCCTTCAAAATCTTCCGGCCTTCTTCCACATTCGTGCCCTCCAGCCGCAGCACAATCGGCACCTTCACCTTCAGGTTCTGCGCCGCCGCCACCACACCCGTCGCCAGCCGGTCCACGCGCAGAATGCCTCCAAAAATATTGATGAAGATCGCCTTCACATTCGCGTCGGAAAGCAGAATCTCAAACGCATGCTCAATCTGCTCCTGCGTCGCGCCGCCGCCCACGTCCAGAAAATTCGCCGGGCTTCCGCCCGCGTACTGGATGATGTCCATCGTCGCCATTGCCAGCCCCGCACCGTTCACCATGCACGCAATTGAGCCGTCCAGCTTGATGTAGTTCAGCGCATACTTGCTCGCCTCCACTTCCAGCGGATCTTCCTCGGCCACATCGCGCAGCGCCTTGATCTCCGCGTGCCGAAACAGCGCGTTGTCGTCGAAGTTCATCTTCGCGTCCAGCGCAAACAGCTTGTCATCCTTGGTCGTGATGAAGGGATTGATCTCCAGCAGCGACGCATCCGTCTCCACAAACGCCTTGTAGAGCGCCTGCAAAAACGTGACCGCATGGTTGATCTGCGTCGGCTTCAGCCCCAGCGAAAAGGCCAGCTTGCGCGCCTGCCATGCGCCAAAGCCCACCGCCGGATCGATCGCCTCTTTATAGATGGCCTCCGGCGTTTTCGCGGCCACCTCCTCAATCTCCATGCCGCCGGCCTGCGACGCCATGAACACCAGTTTGCCCGTCGCGCGGTCCAGCACAATGCCCAGATACAGCTCGCGGTCAATCGCCGCCGTCTCTTCAATCAGCAGCCGCTGCACCTTCTGTCCCTGCAGCCCCGTCTGGTGCGTCACCAGTTGCATGCCAAGGATGTTCTTCACATTCTCGTCGGCTTCCTCGCGACTGCGCGCCACCTTCACGCCGCCGCCCTTGCCGCGGCCTCCTGCGTGAATCTGCGCCTTCACCACCACGCCGCTCGCGCCCTCGGCAAACAGCCTTCGCGCCACCGCCGCCGCTTCTTCCGGCGTGTTGGCCATCTCGCCCCGGGGCACGGCCACGCCGTACTTCGCCAGGATTTCCTTCGCCTGATATTCGTGAATTTTCATGTTGGCTCGTGGATTTTCGTTTTGGTTGGAACCGCCGACTCGGCTGGAATTGGGTCTCGCGCCCTGAACCCCCGGCCCAGGCTTGCGCTCGCCCCGCGCGGCCGCCACTGCGGTGCCTTCATCCTATCCTGCGCCGCTCAGGCCCCGCAAACGCGATGTCCCGAACTGCGCCGCGCCTTCTACGCGCCTCCCCGCAGTTCGCCCCGTTACCATACTTCTATGGTCGTCCTCAGGGATCTCCTCAAGCTGCTGGCCGAAGACGGCGCCGCGCTCACCCGTGAGCAGGCCGCCGATGTCCTCGGGCAAATCCTCGAGGGCACGGTGCCTGAAGTCGAAGTCGCCGCCCTGCTCGCCGTCCTCGCCACGCGCGGCGAACAGGCACCCGAGCTCGCCGGCTTTGTGGAAACCATGCGCGCCCGCGCCACGCCCGTTCCGCTCACCGAGGAAGAACGCGACACCTTGGTGGACACCTGCGGCACCGGCGGCGGAGGACCGCTCACCTTCAACATCTCCACAGGCGCCGCCCTGGTCGCTGCAGCCGCCGGAGCCCGCGTGGCCAAGCATGGCAACCGCGCCGTCACCTCGCGCGCCGGCTCGGCAGACGTGCTGGAAGCTCTCGGCGTTCCCATCCAGCTCGGCCCCGATCTCGCCGCCCAGTGTCTGCGCGAAACCGGCTTCATGTTCCTCTTCGCGCCGCTTTACCACCCCGCCATGAAAGTCGTAGGCCCGCTGCGCCGCGCCCTCGGCTTCCGCACCATCTTCAATCTCTGCGGACCGCTCACTAACCCTGCCGGAGCCCGTTCCCAGGTCATCGGCGTGCTTGCGCCCAGCCGCGTCCTTCTCGTCGCCCGCACCCTCGCCGCACTCGGCGCGCGCCGCGCCTTCGTCGTCCATGGCACCGACGGAATCGACGAGCTCACCCTCACCGGCGAATCCATCGTCGCCCGCGTGGAAGAATCCGAGCCCGGCGGCGCGCCGGCGCTCAAGGCCGCCCGCATCACGCCCGAAATGGCCGGCCTGCCCCGCGCCACGCTCGACCAGTTCACCGGCGGCGACGTCGCCACCAATGCCTCGCTGCTTTACGACATTCTCACCGGCCTTCCCGGAGCCCGGCGCGACATCGTCCTGTTCAACGCCGCCGCCGCGCTGGTCGCCGCCGGACTGGCCGCCGACCTCAAGGAAGGCGTCGCCCGCGGCGCTGAAGCGATCGACTCCGGCCAGGCCGCAGCCACCCTCGCCAAGCTCCGCCAATTCGGCCAGAAATACGCCAAATCGGAGTAGCACGAGCCCATTTTCTCCCTGCCGGGCGCGAATGGCCTACCATGGCTGCGCGTCCATTGCTTGCCACCGGCGTCCAAGCTGGCAAAGGAGATTTCCGATGCACGTCCTCCGCACCTTCGCCGCAACTTCGCTTGCACTTGTCCTCGCCGCACCGCTCTCCACACTCGCCCAGCAGCCCGGCCAGCCCACGCTCACCATCGGCGCGTCCAACCGCACCCTTTCGGTCTCCGCCACGGCCACCGTCTCTGTCGAGCCCGATCTCGCCATCGTCCACATCGGCTTCCAAACCCAGCCTGAAAGCGCCAAAGAGGCTTACGCCGACGGCGCGCGCACCTCGAACGCCATCCTTGACGCCGTCAAGCAGGCCGGCATCCCCGGCACCGACATCCGCAGCGAGTCGCAGTACCTTCAGCCCGACTACGCACCTAAATCCCACAAGTTCCGGCTCTCGCAGCAGTGGACCGTCCGCACCGCGCCCGCCCGCGCTGCGGAAATCCTCGACGTCGCCATCACCGCCGGCGCAAACAACTCCGGCCAGATCGAGTGGACCGTCAAGGACGAGCACGCCCTCGCCACCCAGGCTCTCGACAAGGCCGCCCAGCGCGCCCGCGAAGACGCCGCCACGCTCGCCCACGGCATGCAGGTCCAACTCGGCTCACTGGTCTACGTCAGCAACCAGCTCAGCTCGCCCGGCCCGCCACGCATCGAGTTGGCCAGCCGCCTCTTTGCCGTCGACAAGGCCCAGACCGCCCCGCCCCTCGCCGTCGAACCCAACAAGGTCACCCGCGAGGCCACCGTCTACGCCGTCTTCGCCATCGAGTAGCGCACGGCATTCCGAACCCGCGTTACCCCTCCAGCTCCACCGTGCGCGGGTCCTCTTCGCCGCCGAAATACTTGTCTAACCCCGCGCGGAACTCCGCCGCGGCCTCCGCATCTCCCGCAGCCTCGGCCGCCCGCGCAAACAAGGTCATCGACGAGCGGAACTTCACGTCGTCCGGCCAGCCAAGAATCTCGCGGATAGACCGGCCCTCCACCAAGTGCACCAGCCGCACGCACTCCCGCAGCCGCATTCCCAGCGCCCCATGCGCCAGATACGCCCGCGCCTCCGCCAGCGACTCGATGCCGTAGTAATCCGCCTGCGGGCTGTGCCCCAGCCCCTTCCGTTGCGGAAAGATGAACCATATCCAATGGCTCCGCTTGCTTCCGGCGCGCAGCTCCTCCACCACGCCGGAATAAACCTCCTCCTGCGCCGCCAAAAACCGTTCGAGATGAAAGGGATCCTTCATCGCCGTTCACTCACCCAAGCGCCCAGCGCCCAAGGGCCCACCGGAAACTCGCTCCATTGGACACCCCTGCACGCGCCCCGGCGCAAGGAAATTCTCAACCCGCGCCCACTCGCGCTCCCCCACTCGCGAGCCTCACTCGCAAGCCTCACTCGCGCGAATGGCCCGCTCGTTTTACCATATTTCCGTGATGCCGTTTCCCATCCGCACCTGCGTCCTCTGTCATCAGGAGTTTGAGCTGCGCCCGGACAAGCCCGGCTTTGCCAACCGCTGCCCCGCGTGCACTGAGGATGAAGAGGAGTCCAAACGCGCCGCTGCACAGGATGCCTCCAGCGTCCTCGACCCGCGCGCGACAGCCGAGCTGAACGCCGCCCGCCGCAAGGCCATGCGAGACATGCTCTACCGCAAGGACAGCTAACAGCGCCCAGGCTGGCCCGCCCGCCCACTTACTATCCACTGTTTTGCTGTGTGCTGTCTGCTGTCTCGCTGCTTTACTTCGGCTGATACCACTTTCGCTTGCGCCCGACGCGCACGCCATGCTCCAGTAGCACGGCCACCAGCCCGAAGAGCATCGCCAGGTCCGTGCGCGCCTCGTGGATGAATTGCAGGATTCCGTAGTGCGCAAGCTTCGGCGCATGAAAAGGCCCGAATCCGTGCCCCAGCAGGATGGGCAGCTTGGTCGTCACCAGCGCCGTCCCAATCACCACCAGCAGCAGCACCGCCGCGTCCCCGGCGAACAACCCCAGAATCATCGCCGCGCCGCAGAGCGTCTCCACACCGCCCACAAACGGACCCAGCAGGTGCGGATACGGCAGCCCGATGCGCGCGAATCGTCCCGCGCCCAGCTCTTCCGGCCGCATGAATTTCAGAATGCCTTCCGTCAGGAACACCACGCCCACAATCACGCGCACCAGAATCAGGGGAAGGTTTTTGCGCATCGGCTGCCTCTCTCGGCGTCGGGCGTGCTCGTCCGCCGTTGCCTCGCGGCGCCGCGGGTGCGCATCCTCAAGGCATCAAAAGCATAGCGCAGCCGCTCGCAGACTTGAAGCCCGCCCGCCGCTTTCTTTCCCTCAGTTTTCCTTAAGCAACTGTTCCACCGGCTCGGCGAGCCGCTCCGGCTCCACGCGCGGCGCAAATCGGGACTTCACGCGTCCCTGCCGGTCCACGAGAAACTTCGTAAAGTTCCACTTGATCCCCTCTGTCCCCAGCAGCCCCGGCTGCTCCTTCTTCAAGAACTGATACAGCGGATGCGCGCCCTCTCCGTTCACCTCCACCTTGGCGAACACGGGAAAGCTCACGCCGTAATTCTTCTGGCAGAAGGCGCCAATCTGGCAGGCCGTTCCCGGCTCCTGCTGCCCGAACTGGTTGCATGGAAAACCCAGCACCGCGAATCCCTTGTCCTTGTACGCGCGGTAGAGCTTTTCCAGCCCCTCGTATTGCGGAGTAAAGCCGCACTGGCTGGCCGTATTCACAATCAGCAGCACCGTGCCGCGAAAATCTTCGAGACTCATTTCTCGTCCATCCAGCAGCTCGGCCTGGTAGTCGTATACCGTTCCGGTCATGGTCTCCATTTTCCTTGAAACCTCGCAATCTCTCCGGTGTCCTGTGGCCCGCCCCTGCGTCTAAGAGGGATGCGGCGGCCGGGGCTGGGGATGCACAGCACCTGCCAACCCGTCCGCTTCCGGTAGACTGGGGTGGGTTCCAGTTTGCCGGGTTCCCCGGATTCCGGCATGCCCTCGCGCCGTTCGCTTCAGGCGGTCGGGGTTCGCGGGGTGCGGCATGGCTCTCCGGGGATGGAAGTGCAGGACCGGCCCGGCTCCGGATTCGGATCGCGCGGCAGGTGGTTTTTCGGAAAGACGCGATTCCGGACCGTTGCGCGGGACCGGGGTCCAGGCTGGAGATTCGCGGCCCGTTCCGCGCCTTCACGCCCCCGCGGACCCTCCCCCCTGGGATGGTAAAATCAGTCTTTCTGCCAGGCGGTATCAGATTCTTTCGCAATGAGGGTGTGCATATTCTTCCCGTGAAGCTTAACTATGGACCGCACCAGTACTTGTGCTCGCCGCAGGACCTTGAGCCGCAGGACCTTCACCTGGTGAAGAACAGGCACGACGCCATCCGCCGTTGGTTCCGCCGTTCCGCTCGCCTGGCCCGTTTTGCCCTCGTTTTCCTGCTCATCGCGCTGGCCGGAACGGCCTTTGCGCAATCCACTCCGCAGACCATCGATTCGATTCGCGTCATCGGCAATCGCCGCATCCCCAAGGAGACCATCCTCGCCCGCCTTTTCACCCACGTCGGCGACACCTACGACCCGGTCTCCATCGAGCGAGACTTCAACTCCCTGTGGAACACCGGATACTTCGAGGATCTTCGCATCGAGCGCGAAGTCACGGAAAAGGGCATCATCCTCAACATCTTCGTGCGCGAGAAGCCCACCATCCGCGAAATCAAATACAACGGCCTCAACAGCGTCACCGTCTCCGACGTCCTCGACCGCTTTAAAAAGGAGAAGGTGCCCCTCTCGCAGGAAGGCCAGTACGATCCCACCAGCATCGCCCGCGCTGAAACCGTCCTCCGCGAGATGCTCGCCGAGCACGGTCACCAGTTCGCCATCGTCAAGACTGAGGTCAAGAACATCCCTCCGGCCTCCGTACAGGTCATCTTCAACGTCAAGGAAGGACCCGTCGTCAAGGTGGGCAAAATCCGCTTCACCGGCAACCGGCACCTCAGCAGCCGCTACCTGCGCCGGTCCATGAAGGACCTCCGCCCCATCGGCATTCCTTACTCGCTGATCTTTGAGAATCTCTTCCCCCGCACCTTTGACTCCTCCAAGCTCGAGGACGACACTGAGCGCGTCCGCTTCGCTTACCGCGACAAGGGCTACTACAACGCTGCTGTTGAAACCCCCAAGACCCAGATTCGCGACGAGGGCGGCCTCAACTGGTTCACCTTCCAGCCCCGCAAAGGCAAGCGCATTGACATTCTGCTGCCCATCGAGGAAGGCGACCGCTACCGCCTCGGAACCATCACCTTCACCGGCAACAAGGCCGTCAAGAACACCAAGGCCCTGCGCGCCACCTTTCCCATCAAGGATGGCGACTGGTTCAACTCCACCGTCATTGGCAAGGGCCTGGAAAACCTGAAGAAGGCCTACGGCGAGGACGGCTACATCAACTTCGCCGCCATTCCCAAGCCCATCTTCAACGAGAAAAAGAAGACGGTCTCTCTCCAGATCGACATCGACGAGGGCAAGCCCTTCTACGTCTCCCGCATCGAGTTTGTAGGCAACACCATCACCCGCGACCGCGTCATCCGCCGCGAGCTCCTCCTGCAGGAAGGCCAGGTCTACAACTCCCGCCTCTGGGAGCTCAGCCTGCTGCGCCTGAACCAGCTCCAGTACTTTTCGCCTCTCAAAGTCGATCAGGACTCCGAGGCCCACCAGAACCCCGAGGCCGGCACCGTCGAGCTCCTCCTCAAGGTCAGGGAGAAGGGCAAGAACTCCATCGGCCTGAACGGCGGCATCAGCGGCCTCAATGGCGCCTTCCTCGGCGTCAATTACTCGACCAACAACTTCCTCGGCCTGGGTGAAACCCTCAGCCTCCAGGCCAACCTGGGCAACGTCAGCCGCCAGTTCCTCTTCGGCTTCACCCAGCCCTACATCCACAACCGGCCCATCCAGGTCGGCTTCCAGATCTTCAACCAGAAGCAGGATTACAACGCGGCCAAGAACTACGCGACCACCAGCGGCCAGTCGGTCAACCTCACCAGCGCACAGCAGAACCTTACCCAGAATTACAACCAGGCCACCACCGGCCTCAACTTCTCGGTCAGCTATCCGCTCAAGCGCCATGCCTTCCAGCGCGTCGGCTTCACTTATTCGCTCACGCGCTCCAACATCTCGGCCTTCAGCACCGCGTCGCAAACCTTCTTCCAGACCATCAGCTTCCGGTCTGGAATCCAGGGCAACAACTCGCTGGCCGGCATTGTCAGCAGCATGGCCTCCTTCACCTACATGTACAACACCGTCAGTGATCCGCTGCGGCCGCGCACCGGTAAGGAATACACGGCCGTCTTCCAGATTGCCGGCATCGGCGGCAACGTTCGCTACTTCGCGCCCTTCTTCGCCTACAAGAGCTACCGCTCCATGCACTACCTCACCCCGTCGCCCACCGGACGCAACGTCCTTGCGCTGCGCGCGCAGCTCAGTTATGTCCAGGGCTTCGGCGGAGACGTCGCTCCGCCCAACAATCGCTTCTACACCGGCGGCGAGCAGGACCTCCGCGGCTTTGACGTTCGCGGCGCAACCCCCTACGGATACGTTCCCAACCGCGTCTACGTCCAGCTCACCAACCCGGATGGCACCTGCGTCCCGCGCGATCCCACCAACCCGCAGCTCGGCCAGTGCATTCAGGTGCCCATTCCCGTCTACGGCATTGCCTCCATCGGCGGCGACACCAGCCTGACCACCAACCTTGAGTACCGCATCCCCATCGGCCCGGTCACCTTCTCCCTCTTCGACGATTTCGGCCTCGACGTCGCTCTCAACAAGGGCCAGCTCAAGCAGAGCCCGCAGGGCTTCGCCACCCTCACCGCGCCGCTCTACGGCTGCCCGGTTTACAACAACGGCGCATGCCAGGGCGGCATCCCCGGCTCCCAGGTCGGCTTCCAGAAGGACATTCGCCCCATCAAGGGAACCAACTTCGTTCCGCGCATGTCCCTGGGCGGCCAGTTCTCCTTCGTCATGCCCGTCGTCAACGCGCCCCTGCGCATCTATTACGCCTACAATCCCCTGCGCCTCTACGAGCGGCCCTACTGCAACGACGTGCATCTCGGCACCAACGTCCGCAGTTGCTCGGCCGAGCTCATCACCCGCGACATGTTCCCGCCCGGAGGCGCCGGCGACTACACCTATCAGGAGTCCATTCAAGCATACGGCGCGCGCAATCTATTTCGCGAGCCGCGCAAGACCTTCCGCCTCACCGTCGCCACCACCTTTTAGCCACCGGCGCTCTTCCGCGCCTCCACCGGCCGCTCCTCTCAGGAGCGGCCTTCGCACTTCTACGTTCCCCGCGCAATTGACGCCACCCCCTCTCGCGCTCCTATAATCCATCTAAGTTCTGCTGTCGTCACCCTCCACGTCTTTTCCTGCGCCCGCTCGACCGGCGCAGAACTCTCCCAAAAAGACCGCGTGGTGTTCAAGGAGACGCAGGCACGGTCTTGTGCGCGGGCTCACGCCCCGCACAGCAGCATCCAAGGAGTCTTCACCCGCATGAAACGCACCCTCGCTCTGGCTGTCCTGCTGGCTTCGGGCTTTGCCCTGAACGCCGCCGCCCAAACCAAACCTGCCGCACCGGCCCACTCCGGCCCGGTCAAGATCGCCGTCATCTCCTTCCAGAACGCGGTCACGCAGACCAACGAGTTCAAACGCAATTTCGCTGACGTGCAAAAGAAGTTCGACCCCAAGCGCGCGCAGCTCAATGCCATGAAGACCGAGGTGGACACCCTCACCAAGCAGCTCAACGCGCAAAGCGCCACCCTCAGTGACGCGGAGCGCGCCACCCGCACCCGCGTTCTCGACGAAAAGCGCCGCGACCTGCAGCGCACCGCCCAGGACGACCAGACCGACTTCCAGCAGCAGCTCCAGGACACCTTCAACGGCGTGGCCACCAAGGTCGCCGCCACCATGACCGACTACGCCAAGAAGCACGACTATGACCTCGTCCTCGACGTCTCTGCGCAGGCCACTCCCGTTCTCTACTCCAACCCTCAGGTCGACATCACCAAGGCCGTCGTCGAGGAGTACAACGTCCACTCCGGCATTCCGGCGCCGCCCGTCTCCGCGCCCACGCCAAAGCCCTCCGGCACCAAGTAGGGGGCCGGCCCCGGCACTTGGAAAGGCCCCGCCAGCGGGGCCTTTCCGCTTTTCAGGCCCGCACGCCGCACCCTCGGAATTCCCCTTCTTCAACCCTCTCTTGCCGTATAATCCATCTAGTTCCTGCTGACGTCTCCATCCGCGTCTTGTTCTCCCGCCGCACAGTCCTGTCGCGGCGTCTCTGAAAGCAAGTACCGTGAGGTTTCTCAGGAGGCACAGGCGCGTTTGCGCAACTCCCGCGCACTCGCCCATCCAGGAATTTCGAAGGAGCTGTTTATCCGCATGAAGCGTCTGTTTGCATCCGCAGCCATTCTGGCATCTCTGGCCTCGGGCCTTGCCCTGAGCGCCGTCGCACAAGCCCCTGCAAAGCCCGCGGTGCCGGCCACCGCAGGACCCGCCAAAATCGCCGTCATCGCCTTCCAGGTCGCCGTCGCCAAAACCAATGAGGGTCAGCGCGACTTCTCCGGCCTGCAGAAGAAGTTCGAGCCCAAGCAGCAGCAGCTCAAGGCACTCAATGACGAGGTCCAAAATCTCAAAAAGCAGCTCCAGACCCAGAGCGCCACGCTCTCTGACGCTGACCGCGCCGCCAAAACCAAGGCCATCGACGACAAGGAAAAGCAGCTCCAGAGCTCCCTTCAGGATGCCCGCAGCGACATGCAGGGCCAAATGCAGGACCTCTACAACAGCCTCGCCTCCAAGGTCTATGACGTGATGGAGGGCTACGCCAAGCAGCACGGCTACACGCTGGTCCTCGACATCGCACAGCAGCAGACCCCCGTGCTCTACGCAGCCGAGTCCACCAACATCACCCAGGCCGTGATCGAGGCCTACAACGTCAAGTCTCCCGTGCCCCCGCCTCCGGCCGGCACGCCCGCGGCTCCCACGCCCAAGTCCCCCTCCGGCAACTAGTCCAAGAGGAGGCTCTCCACTCGCCGCGAAGGCCCCGTTCCAGGGGGCCTTCGCACGCTTCCGCCCGCACCCTCAACACGCCCGCTTCAAGCCTGGGGCAATCCTCCGCCGCCTGTGGAAAAAACTGTGGATCGCTTCTGGCAATTCCTTCAAGTTTTCCGCATTTTCCCTCTTGCCATTCCCGCACTCCGTCTGATATTCCTCTCAACTCCTTCATTTTCAGCGCAGAATAAAGGCGGGCGCAGCCCGCGCCGCGCCCGCCCCGCCTTTCCGCCATCCTTATGCCTGCATCCAGCTTTCCACAGTTCCGTGTAAACGTTCTGTGACTGGCCTCCTCGCCAAGTCCCTCAGGAAGAGCTATTTCTGCTGGTCTTCTCCCACCCGCAGCACGGCCAGAAAAGCCTCCTGTGGAATATCCACTTTCCCGATCCGCTTCATTCGTTTCTTTCCCTCTTTCTGTTTCTCCAGCAGCTTGCGTTTCCGCGAAATATCCCCGCCGTAGCACTTGGCCAGCACGTTCTTCCTTAGCGCGGTCACCGTCTCGCGCGCCACGATCTTGGCGCCAATGGCCGCCTGAATCGCCACCTCGAACTGCTGCCGCGGAATCAGCTCGCGCATCTTGGCCACCAGCGCCTTGCCGCGCTCGTACGCAAAGTCCCGGTGCACGATGATCGACAATGCATCCACCGGCTCGCCGGACACCAGGATGTCCAGCTTCACCATCGGCGACGCCCACTCGCCCGCCAGTTGATAATCCAGCGACGCATACCCGCGCGAGATCGACTTCAGCCGGTCATAGAAGTCCAGCACAATCTCGTTCAGCGGCAGCTCATAGGTCAGCATCACCCGCGTCGGCGTCACATACTCGAAGTTCATCTGCTTGCCGCGCTTCTCTTCCACCAGCTTCAGAATCCCGCCCACATACTCCTCGTTGGTCAGGATCTTCGCCGTAATCACCGGCTCGCGTATGCTCTCGATGCTCTGCGGCTCCGGCCAGCGCGAGGGATTCTCCACCCCCAGTACCGTCCCGTCCGTCATTGTGATGTGATAGCGCACACTTGGCGCCGTCGTAATCAGGTCCAGTTCATACTCGCGCTCCAGCCGCTCCTGAATGATCTCCATGTGCAGCAGCCCCAGGAATCCGCAGCGGAAGCCGAAGCCCAGCGCCACTGAGCTCTCCGGCTCAAAGAAGAACGACGAATCGTTCAGCCGCAGCTTCTCCAGTGCATCGCGCAGCAGCGTGTGCTCGTGCGAGTCCACCGTGTAGAGGCCCGAAAACACCATCGGCTTGATGTCCTCAAACCCCGGCAACTGCGCCGTGGCCGGCCGCTCGTCGTCTGTCACCGTATCGCCGATGCGCGTGTCGCTCACTGTCCTGATCGTCGCCGCGAAGAATCCCACTTCGCCCGCGCTCAGTGAAGCAATCTCCACCGGCTTCGGCATCAGCACCCCCATTGACTCCACATCAAACGCCTTGCCGTTCGACATCAGCCGGATCTTCTGCCCCTTGCGCATCGTTCCCTGCATCACGCGCACCAGCACAATCACGCCGCGATACGCGTCAAACCACGAGTCGAAGACCAAGGCCTGCAGCGGCGCATCCGGGTCGCCCTTCGGCGCCGGCAGCCGGTGCACAATCGCCTCCAGCACCTCGTCCACGCCCTGGCCCGTCTTCGCGCTCACCGGAATGGCGTCGGTCGCGTCCAAACCCACAGCCTGCTCAATCGCCTCCTGTGTCCGCAGGATGTCGGCGGAAGGCAAATCAATCTTGTTGATGACGGGGATGATTTCAAGACCGTGATTGATCGCCAGATACGCATTTGCGAGCGTCTGCGCTTCCACGCCCTGGCTGGCGTCCACCACCAGCAGCGCGCCCTCGCACGAGGCCAGCGAGCGCGACACCTCATAACTGAAGTCCACATGCCCCGGCGTGTCGATCAGGTTCAGCTGATACGTCTCGCCGTCCTTTGCCTTGTAAAGCATGCGCACCGCGTGCGCCTTGATCGTGATGCCGCGCTCGCGCTCCAGGTCCATCGCGTCCAGAATCTGCGCCTGCATCTCACGGCCCGTCACCGATCCGGTCAGCTCCAGCAGCCGGTCACTCAGCGTCGACTTGCCGTGGTCGATATGCGCAATAATCGCGAAATTGCGAAGGAATTTTGCTTCCATGAGGGGTCGACTATCGGGGACAAATACGCGCCCATGACGCGCAAGCCCTCCATGGCATAGCTTATCATCGGCTATAGCAATTCCTGAGCCCGCAAAGCGAAGCCGATGCGCTCAAGTCGACGCGACCAACAGGGAGCGGCGAACTTGCAGAAAGTCAAAGGAGTCTCAATATCTCCGGAATTGTCGTAAGGACCTGGATTCGGAATCCAACCGCTCTCGCGCGGCCACGCGGCTGCATGGTTTTCAATGATGTGCTCATGACCAGAATCTTTCTTCGTCTTCTTCCGTGCGCCGCGCTGGCCCTCCTTCTGGCCGGATGCACGCCCTCCGCCCAAAAAGCAAAGTCGCCCGCATCGCTTCCCCAGGCCACCGCGCCCGCTCTCGCGCCCGCCGCGCCGCCCCCGGCCACGCCCGCAGTCAACCCCATGCAGAAACCCATCGACGATCTCATCGCGCGGGTTGAAGCCGCTTACGCCGCCGGCGACGCCGACTATCGCAAGGGCCAGCTCCCCCAGGCCAAGATTCAGTTCGACCACGCCGTCGATCTTATGCTCACCAGCGGCATCGACATCAAGAACAATTCCCAGCTCCACGACGAGTTCAATCGCATCGTCGATCAGGTCAACGCGCTCGAGATGGAAGCCCTCCAGCAGGGCAACGGCTTCGCGCCCAAAGTTGAACCCTCGCCCGCCGACGTCGCCAATGATGTCACCTTCAAGGTCGATCCCAACTTCGTCGCCCGCGCCAAAACCGATCTCGCCACCACCCACTCTGACCTTCCCCTGGTCATGAACGACTACGTCGCCGCATTCATCAACTTCTTCGCCAACACCCAGCGCGGCCACAACACGCTTCTCCACGCCTTCGAGCGCTCCGGCCGCTACCGCGCCATGATTCAGCGCGTCATGTCTGAGGAAGGCGTGCCGCAGGACCTCATCTATCTCGCCGTCGCTGAATCCGGCTTCCAGCCGCGCGCCCTCAACACCCGCTCCGGCGCCGGCGGCATGTGGCAGTTCATGCCCAGCAATGACTACGGCCTCACCCGCAACCGATACGTCGACGAGCGCTTCGACCCCGAAAAATCCACCCGCGCATACGCCCGCTACATGAAGTTCCTCTATAACCAGCTCGGCGACTGGTATCTCGCCATGGCCGCGTACGATCACGGCGCGGGCAACATTCAGCGCGCCGTCGCGCGAACCGGATACGCCAGCTTCTGGGAGCTCTACAGGCGCCACGAGCTGCCCGGCGAAACTGAAAACTACGTGCCCGAAATCCTCGCCGCCATCATCATCGCCAGCCATCCCAAGCAATACGGCTTCGACGACATCACACTCGATCCTCCCGTCGTCACCGACACGGTTTCCATCGACTACTCCGTCGACCTGCGCCTCGTCTCCGATCTCGTCGACACACCCGTCAGCGAGCTCATCGCACTCAATCCCAGCCTTCTCGGTTACGTCACGCCGCCCGACACATCCTTCGATCTCCATCTCCCAGCGGGCACCGCATCTCTCTTTGAGCGGCGCATCGCCGGCATCCCCGAAAGCAAGCGCGACTCCTGGCGTTATCATCGCGTCGCGCCCGGTGACACGCTCGCCTCCGTCGCCCATGACTTCCGTGTCTCCATCTCCGAGCTGGCCGAAACCAATCAGCTCGGCATTCACGACTCGCTCGACGGCGTGCTCGCGCTTATCGTTCCCGTCGCGCGCACCTCCTCGCGTGGACTCCTCTACACCGTTCGCCGCGGCGACACGCTCATTTCCATCGCTGACCGCTTCGGCGTTTCGCTCAGCCAGCTGCGTCGCTGGAATCATATTCGCGGCATCCACGTCCGCGCCGGCCGCCGCATCCACGTCACTGAGCCCATCCGCGTTACGCGCTCGCGCCATCATTCCACGCTTCGTCGCTCGCGCTTCCGCCATGCCCCCTCCACGCATCGCAAGTCCGCGTCCTCGCACAAAAAGCGCTCCACGTCTTCGCATTCCGCGCACCATCGCAAAAAAACGAAGAAGGAAAACTGAATCGCGCCCCTCGCCGCCCCGTTCCACTTCTCCGCAAAAAGTTCTCTGAGCCTCATTACTTACTTGTCAGTTGATGCCCTTTGCGTGCAAGCTATTGATTAAATACTTTGCGCGACGGCAGCCGGTCGTCTTTCGCTGCCGCTCCGCAAGGAACCCGAATTAAGCAGCGGCGATCCGCTGGAGGCATCGGATGGACGAAGCACTGAAAATGTACGCCATGGATGATGGCGACCCCACCTTGGAGCCGCTTGAATTCGGCTCCGGCAACGACGAAGACTTCGAAGAGGACGACGACGTTTTCACTCCCATCGTGCTCACTACGTCCGACGACGATGAGGTCGTCGAGGAACTCGTCGTCATAGTCGCCGATGTCCCAGCGCCCCCGGCCCGTGCAAAAGCGGCCCCGGCGAAAAAGAAGGCTCCTGCAAAGAAGGCGGCCAAGAAGAAAGTTTCGGCCAAGAAGGTTGCCGCAAAGAAGCCCGCGGCAAAGAAGGCGCCTGCAAAAAAGAAGGCTCCCAGGAAGGCTGCAAAAAAATCGGTAGCCAGGAAGCCGGCAGCGAAGAAAGCAGCCAAAAAGTTTGTGGCCAAAAAGGCCGCAAAAAAGTCCGCCGCCAAAAAAGCAACGCCTGGCGCAAAGGGCGGAAAGACCGCACCCAAGAAGGCAGCGGCCAAAAAGAGCGCCAGCAAAACCACCAAACGAGGTAAAAAATTGGCAGTTAAGAAAGCAGCAAAGAAGGCGGCAGCCAAGAAGGCTCCTGCAAAGAAGAAGGCCAAGAAGACCGCAAAGAAGAAGGCTCCTGCAAAGAAGGCAGCCAAGAAGAAGTAACCCGGCATTACCGCATTACAAGGCAAGCAAAAAAGCCCGCCATCGGCGGGCTTTTTTGCGTCTGCTCGCCAGCCGCTCTACTTCTTCGCAGTCTCAATCGCGGCCAGCACTTGCTGTGAGTGGTTCATGATGTCCTTGTCCACATCCATCCACTCCTTCACAATCTTCCCCTTCGGGTTGATCAGGAACGTGTGCCGCTCGGCAATCGTCCACTTGCCAAAGTGCCCCAGCGAGCCATACTCCTCCACCACCTTGTAGTCCGGGTCCGCCAACAGGTGGAACGTCAGCCCATCCTTCGTGCAAAACTGCTGATGGCTCTTCACTGTGTCCACGCTCACGCCCAGAATCACCGCATGCTGCGCTTCGAATTTCTTCAGGTCGCGCTGAAAGTTGTGCGCCTCCAGCGTGCAACCGCTGGTCATGTCTTTCGGATAGAAATACAGAACCACCCACTTGCCCCGATAGCTCTTCAATGAGATCTTCGCCCCCGTCTGTGAGGGCAGTGTAAAGGTCGGCGCGGCCTGGCCCACCGTGGGCATGGGCGCGTTGTCTGCGTGCGCCGTAATCAGCGGAACCGTCACCAGCGCCGCTGCGGCAAGAAGAGGAAGAACAAGCTTTTTCACGAGAAACCTCCGTTAGTTGGGACGGGAAAAAGGCGTCGCAGGACTCGCCCCGCGCACAGCATTCAGTATCCGCGCCCGACCCCGGCAATGGCAATCCCCGCCTCGGCCGCGCGCCTCAGCAGCGCCTCGCGGTCGAACAGCAGCGTCCGCCCCGCTTCCACTGAAAGGCACGTCGCGCCCGCCGCCGCCATCGTCTCCACCGTCCGCACGCCGATCACCGGCACATCAAAGCGCATATCCTGGTTCGGCTTCGCCACCTTCACCACCGTCAGCCTGCGCTCCAGCGTCGGGGCCCCCAGCGACAGGTCTTCGTCGCTGGGGCTGATCGACTGCATCAGCCTTCCGGCGCGCTCAATCGTCGCGTCCGTGCCTTCCATCGCTTCCACGGCCACGCACGCCTGCGCCGCCACCACCACCGTCTGCCCAACGTCGAATCCCGCCAGCGCACGCGCCACCTGCAGCCCGTACTCGATGTTCTTTCGCTCCTCGTCGTCCGGCGCGCGCTCCGTCAGCACACCTTCCACGGCCAGCAGCGGCTCCAGAAACGCGGTCGAGCTCATCAGCTCAATGCCCTCATCGCTCAGCACCTTCGCCACCGCGCCCAGCAGCATGTCCGTGTTCCGCGTACGCAGATTCAACAGCAGCTTCGCCAGCCGCCAGTCCGGCCGGATGCTGGAGAAAATCTGCTTGTGCTTCACCTGCCCGGCCATCACCGCCCGCTCCACGCCCTCCTTGTGGAAGGTCTCAATCAGCCGCGACAGCTCGCCCAGCGAAAGCCAGTGCACCGTCACGCCCGGGTCCTCGGCCGCGCGCGCATCCATCTCCGGGTCGGTCTCTTCCTTGATCGCCGCCACAGTCACCGCGAGCCCCTCGGCCCGCGCCGCGTCCAGCAGCAAAAATGGAAACCGCCCGTTGCCCGCAATCAAACCAAGCTTCATGGCTACTTGATCACTCCGCGCTGGCTGCGCTCGATAAACTCCGCCAGAATCGCCGCGTCCTCGCCCTCGAGCTCGCGGATCTTCTCCACCGCCTGCGTCGTGTTCATCTTCGCCGCAAGCAGCAGCCGGAAGGCCTTTTGCAGCGTCTGCAGCCTCTCCGCGGAAAAGCCCCGCCGGGTGAGTCCAACCTTATTCATCCCGAATGCCTTGTTCTCCCGCCGCGCCGAAGTCAGCGAAAACGGCAGCACATCCTGCGTCACAATCGTGCCGCCGCCAATGAACGCATACTGCCCCACCGTGCAGAACTGGTGCACCGGGCAAAACGCGCCCACGCTCGCGTAATCCTCAATCGTCACATGCCCGGCCAGCGTCGCGCAGTTGGCCAGGATGCAATGGCTGCCCACGCGGCTGTCGTGCCCAATGTGCACATAGGCCATCAGCAGATTGTTTGAGCCGATGCGCGTCACGCCGCCGCCCTTTTCCGTCCCGCGGCTGATCGTCACGCATTCGCGAATCGTGTTGTCGTCGCCAATCTCGGTCGCCGTTGGCTCGCCCTTGTACTTCAAATCCTGCGGCGCAACGCCAATCGACGTGAACGGATGCACCCGGTTCCGCGCGCCCATCCGCGTCCGCCCATCCACCACCACGTGCGACTCCAGCACGCACTCTTCGCCCAGCTTCACCTCCGGCCCAATCGTGCAGTAGGGCCCCACCGTGCATGACGCCGGAATCTCCGCGCCCTCGGCCACCACCGCGCTCGGGTGGATGCTCACTCGGCCCCCGCGCCCGCCTCGGCCGCCGCATCGCCGTGCGCCTTCCGCTCCTGCGCACGCGGCACCACCTGGCAGGTCAGCGTCGCCTCGCAGGCCAGCTTGCCGTCCACCATCGCACGCCCATGGATGCGCCCCGCGCGCGACCGAAACGCCAGCACGTCCACTTCAATCCGCAACTGGTCGCCCGGCGTCACCGGCCGGCGAAACTTCGCCCGCTCAATCCCCGTGAACACCACCAGCTTCTCGCTGCGGTCCTCCAGTTCGTGCATCATGATGATGCCGCCCGCCTGCGCCATCGCCTCCACCACCAGCACGCCCGGCATAATCGGATACCCCGGGAAATGCCCCTGGAAGAACGGCTCGTTGATGGTCACGTTCTTGATCGCCACCAGGCGCTTCGTGGGCTCAAACTCCACTATCCGGTCGATCAGCAAAAACGGGTAGCGGTGAGGAAGGAATTCCAGGATCTCCTGGATGTCGAACGTCATGTATGGGCTCCCGGCAGCGCGTCTTCGCGCACGTCAGGATTATATCCAAGCCTGCTTCCGGGCCCGTTTCCAGCCTACTTCTTCTTGATGCGCCGCGCCGTCGCGTTCACATCCCAGAACTCCGCCGGCAGCGTCCGGTTGAACTGGACCTCCGTCACGAAAAACTCCCGCGTCATCTCGCCGTTCTTCGTCCGCGAAATCGTAAACGGCGCAGGCAGCCCATCCACCACGTGATAGTCCGTGTAGTCTTCCGTCTCCGTGTTCTTGTCGTGATACACCGGATCGCGCCATTGGAAGCTGCTCTCAATCGGCAGGTGCGTCTGCGTGTCCGCCAGAATCGTAATCGCCTGGTTGTCGGCTGCAATCAGCGTCACCTGGTCGCCCATGTGGCGGTTCGCCATGTGCTGCCCCTCGAATATCAGGATCGTCTTCGGATCCTTCATCCACACCTTCACCGCCGTCTCAATCGAGTGCGCCCGCCGCCGCAAAAACTCGTCCACAATATCCTTCGGCAGCGGCGCCTTCCCGCGATACGTCACCTCCCAGCCCTCGTTGCCGATGAAAAAATCCACCACGTCGCGATGCTTCGTCACCTCAATCCGGTCATGGTCCGGCCACTGGTGGAACTGCCACACTTGCGTCGTCCCCAGGTCCGGCTGCCCATGGAAAAACGCCGCAATGTGCCCGCGAAACATCTCGTTCTTCAGGTTCAGCCACTTCTCGCCGCCCAGCGCCTGCACCATCTCGTTCAGCACCGCGCGCGCCTTCGCCGCATTCTGGTCCGCCGCCGCATCCTGCGCCCGCGCCGTCATCGGCCCGCTCAGCAATGCAGCCAGCAGCGCCACTGCCAGCGCAGCCGGCAGCGCAGTCGCCCATGCCCGTTTGATCGTTGCCCCCAACCTTCCATCCATCCCGCTCTTCACCCCGCCAGCACCGCGCCGCCATTCACGTTCACCACCTCGCCGCTGATGAACCCCGCCAGCGGCGTGCACAAAAACAGCACCGGCCCGGCAATCTCCCGCGCCCGTCCCACGCGCCCCACCGGAATCCCCGCCGCAATCCGCAACCCCATCTCCGGGTCGTCCAGCGCCGCCGCGCTCATCTCCGTCGCCACCCACCCCGGCGCAACGCAGTTCACCAGAATCCCCCTCGGCGCCAGCTCGCTTGACAGGCTCTTTGTCAGACTGATCAGCGCGCCTTTCGTCACGGCATAGTCCGCATGGCCCGCTTCGCCCCGCTGCCCCGCCGTCGAGCTGATCAGAACAATGTGCCCCACTAACTCGTTCCCGGATCCGGTCTCGTTTCCGGCTCCGGCCCCGTCCCCGCCCGTCGCCGCGGGCCCCTGCAACTCCATCTGCGCCACCGCCGCCTGCACCAGCCCAAACACTGAGTCCAGGTTCACCGCCATCGTCCGCCGCCACTGCTCCTCGCTCATCAGCTCAATCGGAGCATCCTCCGCCGGCCAAACCCCGTGGTTCACCACCAGCGCATCCAGCCGCCCAAAGGCCTCCACCGCCGTCCGCACCAGCGCCCGTCCCTCCGCCGGCGTGCTCAACTCCTGCTCCACGGCTACGCACACCGCCGGCCCGCCGCATTCCGCCATCAGCGCATGCGCCTGCTCCCGCGCCTGCCGATAGCTGAACACCACCCGCGCCCCCGCCTGCACAAACAGCCGCACCGTCTCCGCGCCAATCCCGCGCGACCCGCCCGTAACCAGCGCCACCCGTCCGTCCAGCCTCAACTCCACTCCCGCCATAGCCCCACGCTAAATCCACTCCCCCGCCCATGTCGAGACACAGAAAGGCCCTCCCTCCAGCTGCTTGAGTACCGTGACCATTCACCAGCACGCCAAGGTCACCAGTTACCAGAAGCTTTCCGACTCAAGGAGAAGTACAAAGGAGGGTCGTGGTCTCCCAGGCCCGAAAATCCGGACCGTGATGGGATAAGGACGAAGGCTTCTACGATGGTGCAGTGGTTTTTGGATTGAGGACCAGAGACTACGAGCCAGGGAGAAGCCTTCTATGAAGATTGTAGGATGTGATTTCCATCCGCGGTGGCAGCAAATTGCGGTTTTCGATGTGGAGACCGGAGAGATCAACGAGCACAAGCTGATGAACGGGGATGGGGAGGCGGAGCGGTTCTATCGGGCACTGGAAGCGCCGGCGCTGATTGGGATTGAGGCGTGCGGGAACAGTCAGTGGTTCATAGAGTTGCTGGAAGGGCTGGGCCACCTGGTGTGGGTAGGAGATGCGGCTCAGATTCGTGCCAGTTATGTGCGCCGGCAGAAGACGGACCGGCGCGATGCGGGACACATTCTTCGGTTGCTGATCGAGGATCGGTTTCCACGATTGTGGACGCCGACGGCCGAGCAGCGGGATCTTCGCCAGTTGCTGATCCATCGCCACAAGCTGGTGGAGATTCGGACGCGGGTGAAGAACGGGTTGCAGCATCTGGCATTGAACCGAGGTTTACAGAAGCAGAGAGCCCTGTGGAGCGTTCGGGGGAGGGCTTGTTTGGAAAAACTCCCCCTGGAAGGCTGGACGGCGCGGCGGCGCGAAGACTTGTTGCATTTGCTGGCCGAACTGGATCGGCAACTAGGCGAATTGGACCAAGCAGTAAGCCGCGCGGCAGAAGAGCATCCGCAGGCGCGGCTGCTGATGACGCAGCCGGGCGTGGGTCCGATTACTGCGCTGGCGTTTGTGCTGACCATCGGCGAGGTGAGCCGGTTCAGGCACAGCAACCAGGTGGCCAGTTATCTGGGCCTGATTCCGCGCGAGCACTCTTCGGGCGGCAAACAGCGGCTGGGCGCGATCACCAAGCAGGGCAACCGGTTTCTGCGCCAGCTATTAGTGGAAGCAGCGCAGAGTGTTAACCGGTTGGATGAAGGATTTCGCAGGCAGTATCAGGCTCGCTGCCACCACAAGCCGAAAGGCGTGGCCAAGGTGGCGGCGGCCAGGAAGTTGGCAGTGCGACTCTACTGGATGATGAAGCAGAACGTCGGCTATCCGGAGATCGCCCATATCGAGAGCAGCTCGCGGGTGCCCCTGAGAGGCGAAAGCCATCTCGCGACCTTGAATGAGCCCTCTCGCATCCAGCATTAGGCTGGATGTTCGCATGGAAGCATCATGGCCTGTAATGGATGGCCGAATCGATGGTTGGTGGGGCGTGATGCCCGCCGAATGGTGATGGTAGCGTGAGTTACAAAAGCTCTGGTCCTCAACCAAGCTGGCAACAAAAGCGGCGCTCACGCACCGCCAAGGGTTTTTGTGCTTGACAAAGCCTTCGTCCTTATCGAGGGGCA
>Ga0307373_10000364_pt1 | contig 85813 bp, 87 predicted proteins | sample OX2MG_FD_202534 | JGI IMG/M metagenome (GOLD analysis project Ga0307373, IMG submission 202534) | Soil microbial communities from Risofladan, Vaasa, Finland - OX-2 | ecosystem: Environmental > Terrestrial > Soil > Coastal area > Acid sulfate soil | place: Finland: Risofladan, Vaasa | collected...
TTCACGCACTGTGCGATGACGGCCACCTTTTGCAACTCCCGTTGGCTCAACGTGAATGTCTCCTGTCTCATGGGGTGACATTTTCACGCGGCCGTTAAGGGGTGACAGAATTATCTGGCTAAGACATTCCGGCGGAAATGGTCTTTGCACCGCTGCCCCGCTGTGCTATAAGCTTTTGCCCATCGGATGCCGCAAACGAAGACAGCAACCGCTGAAACGCGCTCCCAAGCGGAGCGGGAAAATCCTTCGGATTACTGTCCGGTTTGCTCGCGCCGGCTCGAACAGCACTCCTGCAAGCTGGTCTGTCCCGCTTGCGGATATTACATGTCTTGTTCGGACTACTATTAGAGGGCCCGGCGCTCGTCAGGCCGGCGATCCCGGATTCCAAGCAATCTGCGAGGAGGCTCGAACGTGCCGTTGAAAATGACCGAGCGGATAGTGGATGGAGTGTCGGTACTGGATATGGAAGGGCGGATTGTTCTCGGTGAGGAATCCAGCTCTCTGCGCGAGCGGGTGAAGAGCCTGCTGGGGCAGGACCGCAATAAGATCGTACTGAACATGGGCCAGGTTTCCTACATCGACAGCGCGGGCCTCGGCGCACTGGTCGCCGCTTACACCAGCGCCAAAAATCAAGGGGCGATGCTGAAGCTGGTCAACCTAGGCAGCAAGTTCCGCGAAGTGCTGCAGGTAACCAAGCTGCTCACGGTGTTCGATGTGTACGACACCGAGCAAGCGGCGATCGCCAGCTTTCCCAAGTAAACGGCTCAATCGTCGAGCCGGTACAGGGTGAGCCCGCTCAACAGCTTCGGGTAGAAATCGGTCGATTTCTCCGGCAACACCCGGCCGGCGAAGGCTGTTTGGGCGACCAACTCGATCCGCGCCGGATTGAGCAGCAGGGCCAGTTGCGCTCGTCCGGCGTCCACGGCGGACAGTGCCGATTCGAGTTGACGCTCGTATCCCACCCGTTTTTCTCCGGAAACGTCGTTGGGCGTGATTCCCAGCCCACCCTCGAGCATCACGCGATGGAGCAGAACCACATCCAGCTGGCGCTCGGCCGGCGTGAGATCGGCCAATCGGCCGGCGGCGCCGGCATCATCTCGCAGCAGAAACAGGTGGAACGCTCCGCCGCCGGCGTAGGCGCCGATCGCCGTCCGCGTGCTTGCCTGCCGCTCGAGTTCGCGCCGGAACTCGTCGAGCGCTCCCTCGCGCTCGCTCGCGCTCGCGAACGGGTAGGAGCGGCAATCGAACTGCGGCTCGATCCGGCGGCGAAACGCGTCGAATGCGAAATCCGGAATTCCAAAAACGAGCCGGTGCGTCGGCAGGATCGTCAGCCCTTCCCCGTCCGCGTTGAATAGCGCCATCATCGCCCGCTCGTGTGGGGCGGCGGGATCGGAGCGGCCCGAGGCCTGGCGGCACTCGTTGCGGAAGGCCAGCGCCGTTTCGTAACGGTGATGGCCATCGGCGATGAGCAGCCGCTTGGGAGCGATCATGCCGGCCAGTGCAGCGACGGCGGCCGGATCGGAGAGCATCCAGAGCCGGTGCGTCACGCCGAGCTCGTCGGTAGCCTCGGCCACCGGCTCGCTCTCGGCGGCCTCGTCGATCAGGCGATCGGTCGCGCGTTCGGGATCCTGATAGAGCATGAAGAGCAGGCCGGTTTGCGTTCGCGTCTGGCGCAACAGCTCCAGACGGTCGGCCTTGGGACCGGGCAGCGTGTGCTCGTGGCGAAAAATCACCCCGGCCGAATAGTCTTCCAGCCGGCCCAGGGTGATGAATCCCTTGCGCGTGCGGCGAAGGCCCGTGCCGGGGACGGTGTACTCCTGAAAATAGGGATAGATCGCCGGCTCTCTGTCTCGGCGGAGAACTCCCTCGCGAATCCAATTCCCGAGGCTCAGTTTGGCCCGCGTGTAGACGTTGTTGCCGGCCGAATCATCGGCCGTAGCCGGACCTTTCTCGATGCGAATGAAGTTGTAGAAGGGATCGGCGGCTAGATAACGCTCCTGCATTTCCGGCGTGATCTTGTCGTAGGGCTGCGTCACCACATCGGCCAGGCGAACGCGCCGTGAATCGTACCGCCAGGCGTGAAACGGGAAGATTTCTGCCATCGGCTCCTCGAATGTCGAACTCCGCGGCACGATTTTAGCAGCGGGCCGGCGGTGCGCCAATTTGCGCAACGGGCCTGGGCCGTGCATTCTAGGAGCGCAAGGGAGAAAAGCCGCGTGCCGACACGTTTTCCCGAAGTCCAGGTGATCGTCTTCGATCTGGACGGGACTTTAATCGATTCCAAGAGCGACCTGGTGCAGGCCGTAAACGCCACGCGCCGCCACATGAACTTCGAGCCGCTGCCCGACGAGGTGGTTTCGAGCTACGTCGGCGAAGGGATGCAGAAGCTCATCGAACGGGCGATGGGGGAAGGAATCGGGTCCGAGCAGATCCAGGAGGCGATGGATTTCTTCCTCGGTTATTACCGCGAGCACATGCTCGATTACACCGTCACCTATCCCGGCGTCCGCGAAGGTCTGGCTGCCCTGGAAGCCTTCCCGCTCGCCGTCCTTACCAACAAGCCGGTGAAATTTAGCGAGGCGATTCTCGAAGGGCTCGGTCTATCCAGCTTATTCCGCCGCGTCTATGGCGGCAACAGCTTCGAAAGGAAAAAACCGGATCCGACGGGAATGAATGCCTTACTCGATGAATTCCGCGTCAGACCGTCGCAAGCGATGCTGGTGGGGGATTCAATCATCGACGTTCAGACCGCCCGCAACGCCGGCACCTGGGTCGCCGGTGTTACCTACGGACTCGCCAGTTCCGGCCTGGGCGCCGTTCCGCCCGACGTCCTGCTCGACAGCATCGCCCAGCTGCCGCCGCTGCTCGACACGGCAAACGGGCACTGAGCGCGCAGGCGGGCTGAGCCGCCTTCAGGATTTGGGCGGATGACTCTTGGCCGGCGAGTATTCCGATTGGTACCACTGCCAGGTGCGCCGCAAACCTTCCTCGAAACCAATCAGCGGCTCGTAGCCCAGCAGCTCTCGCGCTAGAGCGATGCCGGCTTGCGAGTGCACGATATCGCCTGCGCGCGGCGGCTCGTAGCGTGCGCGAGCGGAACGGCCGGTAATGCGCTCGAGGATGCCCAGGGTTTCGTTGAGGCTGACGCGGGAGCCGGTCGCGACGTTGACGACGCGCCCGGAGACGTTCGGCGCGGCGCAGGCGCGCAGCGTGGCGTCGACGACGTTGTCGACGAAGGTGAAATCGCGCGACTGCTCTCCATCGCCATAGACCACCGGCTCGCCGCCATCGATGAGCGTCAGCAGAAAGCGCGCCAGAACGCCCGAATAGGGCGAGCCGGGATCCTGCCGCGGACCGAACACGTTGAAATAGCGCAGCGCCACCGTCTCCAGGCCGTAGACCTGCGTGAATACCTGCGCGTAGAGCTCTCCCGCGAATTTCGAAACCCCGTAGGGAGAAACCGGCGCCGCGGGCATCGTTTCGACTTTCGGCAGCGTCGGCGTATCGCCGTAGGCCGAAGAGGAAGCGGCGTAAACCAGTCGGCGCGCCTTCGCTTCGCGAGCGGCGATCAAAACCTTCAGCGTTCCTTCGACGTTGACGGCGTTCGTATCGACCGGCTGGGCCACCGATCGCGGCACCGACGTTCGCGCCGCCAGATGCACCACGAAATCGGCGTCCCGAGCGGCGCGCCCGGCGGCTTCCCCGTCGAGGATGCTGGCCTGGTGGAACTCCACGCGGTCGAGCACGCCGGCCAGATTGCTTTCCTTGCCGGCTGAAAGATCGTCCAGCACGGCCACGGTTTCGCCGCGCGCAACCAGTTCCCGCACCACGGCCGAGCCAATGAAACCCGCTCCGCCGGTGACTAGATAGCGCATCGTTTTTGCCTGCGAAAACTGCCTCGCATCGCCCTTTCCGATACAATTGCTCGAAGCCCCGACTATAACGGCGCTCGGCGCCGCTGGCAATTTTTCCGGCGCGCCGCTCGGGAGCAACGCCGCCTGGCCGGACGGGCTCTAACCCAAAAGAGATATGCGCACCGCTTGGTCCATTCCGCTGCTCTTGGCCCTGGCCGCCTTTGCCTGCGGCGCGAAAGGGGCGCCCGCGAGCCGCCGGGCCCCTGGAGGGCCGCCGCCGGGTTCCCGGCCGCGCAAAGGCGCAGCGGCGCGCCCCTTCCGCGCCGGTGAAAAACTGTTCTATCAGATCGAGTGGATGAACATGAGCGAAGCGGCAACCGCCGAATTGAAGGTCGAGCCGCGCCGCAATTTCTATGGAGATCCCGTCTGGCATTTTCAAGCCGTCGCTCACACCGAGGACCCGTTGCGTTTGCTGATGGCCGTTGACGACCAGTTCGATTCCTATTGCGACGCGGGCACGCTGGTCAGCCGGCGATACGAGATGTATCTGAACGAGCAGGGCAAGCGTTCGGTGCGCAAACTGGCGCTCGGCGGCGGCTCGCCCGGGGCCGAGCGCGTGTCCGCTCCCGCCGGGACGCGCGATCCCCTGGCCATGCTCTACCGGCTTCGCCTGGTCGATTGGCAGAGAACCCCCCGGTTCGGCTCGCCCGTTTACGACGGCAAGCACTTTTACCGCCTGGCTGCGCAACTGGCCGCCGCTCACGATTCGGTCATCGTGCCCGCGGGCAAGTTCGACGCCTCGCGGATCGCGATCACCGTCTCTCCGCGCGACCAGGCGGGCGAGCCGATGCAATTCACCCTATGGCTCGCGAACGATTCCGCCCGCACCCCCGTCGAAGTGGATGCCCAAATTCGCCTGGGGACGATCCAGGGCGTGCTGGCGCAAATCGAATAGCCTCGCAGCCCCCTGTCAGCGCGGCAGATAGAGAACGATCCCCGCCGAAAGCTCGACGATGTGAGCGATGCCGCCGACCGGGAAAAAACCCGCGCCGGCCGTGCCCGGTCCCAGCGGCGCCCCCAAGCTCGGAGCCGCAATGACGTGGTCGCGCAGATCCAGCCGCAACCCGGCATATCGCACGCGCTTCTTTTCCACTCCGAATCCGTAGTTGAAATCGAATTTGTTTCCACTCGAGAGCGTTGCCGGGCCGGCGATGAGGGCTTGCGCCGCCGCGGTTTTCGCCTGGCTGGTCGGGCTGATTCGGGCGATGCCGAAACCGACGGTGGCAAAAGGCCGGAACCCGCTCCCGGACGCGGGCTCAGCGCTCGATCAAGGAGTCGAGCAAATCGAAGAAGCCGGGGAAAGATACGGCCACACAATCCGCGTCCTGGATGACGCTCTCTCCGGTGGCGGCCAGCCCGGCAACGGCGAAGGCCATGGCGATCCGGTGGTCGCCCCGCGGGTCGATCTCGGCTCCATGCAGCGGCCCCCCGCCGCGGCCGGTGACGATCAGGCCGTCGGGGAAGGATTCGACGCGGGCGCCCATCCGGCGCAGGCTGTCGACTAAAGCGGCGATCCGATCGGTTTCCTTGACGCGCAGTTCTCGCGCATCGAGGATCGTGATGCCCCGCTCGGTGAAGGGCCCCAGGGCGGCCAGCATGGGCAACTCGTCGATCATCCGCGCCGAAGCGGGACCGCTGACGACTCCGCCGCTGAGCGTGGCCGAACGCACCTCGATATCGCCGCGAGGCTCGCCGGCGAGCGTTCGGCGGCCGGTGATACGAATCGAGGCGCCCATCGAGTTCAGGAAATCGAGCACGGCCGTGCGCGTCGGGTTCAGCCCAACGTTCAACAGGCGCAGCTCCGAACCCGGCAAGAGCAGCGCGGCGGCGATCAGAAAAACCGCGGAGGAAAGGTCGCCGGGAACGGCCAGATTGTGGGCCTCGAGCCGCGCCGGACCGGCGATGGTGGCGATTCCCGCCGTGCGGGCGATGTGGGAGCCGAATTCGGCCAGCGCGAGCTCGGTGTGGTCCCGCGTAGCCACCTGCTCGGTGACGGTGGTGGTGCCGGAAGCGTACAGGCCCGCCAAAAGAATGCACGACTTCACTTGCGCGCTGGGAATCGGCATCTCGTACCGGATCGCCTCGAGCGCGCCACCCTGGATCCGCAAGGGCGGAAAGTCCCCTCGTTCGGCCTCGATCGAGGCGCCCATACGGGTGAGCGGATCGACGATGCGCCGCATCGGGCGCCGGCGCAGTGAATCGTCTCCGGTGAGAATGGACTCGAATGGCTGACCCGCCAGCACGCCGGCCAGCAGTCGCATCGTGGTGCCCGAATTGCCCGCGTCGAGCGGCCCGCCGGGAGCCCGAAAGCCGTCCCGCCCCACGCCGCCGATCGTGACGCGGCTGCCTTCCCACTGGACGCGGGCGCCGAGGCGCTCGACGCAGCAAAGCGTGCTGGCGCAATCGGCCGCGGGAGAATAATTTTCGATTTCGCTAGTGCCCTGGGCAATCGCGGAAAGAATGGCGTAACGGTGGGAGATGGACTTATCTCCCGGGACCGCCATTTCGCCGCGCAGGGCGCGCGCCGGAACGATTCTGGAATCGCCCATGCGCGGATTCTAACATGCGCTGCCGCCGGGCCCGGGGTGAGCGATGCATCTCGGCCGAATCGGCAAGAAGTGATCCGGCGTGGGGCCGCTCTTGTGAAATTTGGCGCTGCGCCGCGTGTTTTTTCCCTAGAAGCTGGATATTCAAGTCAAAACGTATCCCGCATCGACTTGATTCTAAGGACAGTTAGGATGCCCCTCCGGCTTGCCGGATCTGGCAGCGGACTTGCACCGATACGGGTCAAAGGCCCGGATAGTTGCGTTGCGGGTCGACCCGCACGGAGATGCAGGCCCGCACGGGTGCGCATCCTCGGGTGAAGGAGAAAGAGCCATGAGAGAAGAAGGCGCCCAACTCCAACGAACGGAGAAGCAAACGACGCCGTTGAGGCTGGTTAATCTCGACGAGATTTTCAAGGATATGAGGCAGACCTTCGACGAAATCGCCCGGCGCGCTTACGACATTTTCGAGAGCAACGGCCGGCAATTTGGCCTCGACATGGAAGATTGGTTCCGCGCCGAACGCGAATTGCTGCATCCTTTGCATCTTGAGATCACTGAATCCGACAACGCGGTTACCGTGCGCGCCGAGGTGCCCGGCTTCGAGGTCAAGGATCTGGAGGTCGGCATCGAAGGCAGGCAGCTAACCATCGCCGGCAAACGGGAATCGGCCAGCGAACAGGAAAAAGAGAAGGTCTTGTATTCGGAACGGCGCTCCAACCAGCTGTTCCGCCGCATCGAACTCCCCACGGAAGTCGATGCCGAAAAAACCGCGGCAACGCTCAAGGGCGGCGTGCTGGAACTGAAATTGCCCAAGATTGCCCCCACGAAAAAGGTTCGGATCGAGCCGAAGGCCGCCTAGAATTCGGCTCGATTTTCCGCTTTGACGCCGGCGGCGCCCCCGTCACGGTGCCCCCCTCCAAAAACGGCGGACCAGATAGCCGCCGGCGTCCGCCCGGGTTCCGTATAGGGGTTCGCATAGTGGTTCGCAGGAGGCGGAGCGCGCCTGTCGTTACGGGCGCGTCGGCAGCAGAATGCGGCCGCCGGCGGCGGGAAAGGGAACCAGCGATTTCCCGATCGATGTGCCCACGGTGGCAAAGGTGGCTCCGCTGGCGTCTAAAACCTTCAGGCCGAACTGCGGCGCTTTGCCCCCGACAACAACCATCGTCAGATTGGGCGTGGCAGGCGCGGCGAAGCCGCCGACAACCTCTCCACTGGCCCGGTTGATGATGCTCACGCCCGCCCGCGCGGTCAACTCGGCTTCGTTGCGCGTCCGATCGAGAAATTTCAACCGCTCGGGGCTCTCGCTCCGGATCACGAAATCGGCGGGCACGCCCTCGAAAACGTCGGGGTAGACCGCAACGAGGCTTCCGGCAAGCGCCTGGCCCCGATTGCGGCGAATGGAGAACGCAAACCAACACTTCCCGCTCGAGCTACCGGCATCGGAGGTCCAGCCGGCCCCACGCAAGCCCGCCCCGCCCTGCGGCGTCACGGCGACGGCGCTTTCGCCCGTTTCCACGATCTGCTGCCCGGCGGGAAGATCCCCGGCTGCGAAGAAGTTGGCCGCCTGCCGGACCCGAAACGTCAGAGCAAATACGCCAACCGGCAGTTTCTCGGCGAGCGTGGCGATGCCGGTTCCGGCAGCGCCGGCTGCATCGCGAACCGGGGCGGTGCCCATCGGCTGGCAGGGCGTGGCCGAGCAATTGAAAAAATCGACCCTCACGCGACTGGCGCCGCCATTGACGCGATCGAAGATGCCGAATGACGGACTGCTGGCGGAGGCCGGACCGGCTCGGGAAGCGATGGTGGAGATTTTCGCTCGCAAGCTCACCGGCGTTTTCGGGCCCGTCGCCGCAACCAGGGAATCGCCCGCGTAGGCGGCCGTGATTTGTAGCGGCGCCAAACTGATCTGGCGAACGACCTTGCTCGAGTCATAATTCGGGTTCGAGGAAAAGAAGACGACCGTCAACGGATACGTTGCCGCGGGAAAACGCGGGCTGGCGAACCGAACCGAGACGCGAGCCTGACACCCCGCGCCGATCTGGCCCACCGGGATCGTCGCCAGCGTTTCGCGCGCCAGCCACATCTGAATTTTGCCCGCCGTGCCGCCGAAATCGCTTTGGCAAGGGCTGATCGACACGACGAAGCTCGCCGAATCGCCGAAGAAAATCGTGGCGGGTTGGAACTGAATGGAAATGGCGGTGCCGATATAGGCGTTGAAAGGCCGGCTGGTGGCGGAAAGGACGGCGCCCGCGATATTCGCGGTTGCCCGCAGGGTGTAGCCGCGCCCGGGAGTGTCCAAGCTGAGGCCGGCAAATGTCGCGATGCCCTTCACGGCCGGACGCGAGAGGATCCCGGAGAGGGTTGCGCCGCCGCCGGGATTTGTTGCGAGAGAGAGCGAAACGTTGGCGACGGCGCTGGTCGCAACCTTGCCGTCCGCGGCGAGCACGGCAACGCGCACGGTGCGTTTCCCCGGCGCTCCCACGGCCGTGTTCGCCGGTTGGGCGAGGAACCGCAGCCTCATCGCGGTCGGCCGTGGCTGCGCGCGAGCGGGGAAATTGCCGAGAGGGATGGCGGCGAAGAGCGCGAGCCCAAGCGCCCTCCGGCGCTGCCGCCGTGGCAGCCCGGCGGCAGCGCCGGTTACCGGCAGAAATTCGCTGCTCCGCCTCATCGAGATCACCCGGTCAAAGGCATTGTACCCAACACGGCCGCCGGCGCCACCGTGGCCGAAACACGAGGCCGGTTCGCCGGGACGTTATTTACGGACAGGCCCGCAGCGAACGCCGGGCGAATGAGAGGAACCGTTTGCCAGGAAGCATTTGCCTCTCCGCCTGCCGACAGCATATGATGAAATCAGTTCGATGCGCAGGCTCTTCTTTCTCTCCATTGCGGTTTCCGCCGCGCTTGTCCTCGCCACCCTTTCTTCCGCTGCCGCTGGTCCGCAAATCTTTCCGCTCGCCCGGATCAAGCCGGGAATGAACGGTGTTGGCTACACGATTTTTTCCGGCGACAAGATCCAACCCTTCGACGTCCAGATCGTTGGCATCCTGCCGAACCTGATCGGCCCGAAACAGGATGTCGTGCTCGTGAAACTCTCCAGCCCGGAAATCGCCAAAAGCGGCGTGGTCGCGGGCATGAGCGGCAGCCCGGTCTATATCGACGGCAAGCTCGCCGGGGCGATCTCCTACAAATTCGGGATGTTCACCAGCGAGGCGATTGCCGGAATGACGCCGATCGAAGAAGAATTGGCGGTCGACGGCCAGGACGAGCCGGCGCCAGGCCGGGTGGCCAAGAAGCCCTCGCAAGCGAGCACGCGCTTGGCTCTGCCCCGCGGTTGGGCCGAGCAGGTAGGCGTTGGAAACGGGGAGTATCTGGAACCGATCGCTTCCCCGGTTGTCTTTTCCGGGTTCCTGCCGTCGGTTATCGGCCGCTATAGCAGCCAACTCGAACGGTACGGCATGGTGGCCACCGAAGGAGGGTCGGTTCCCGCCAGCCCCGCCGACGCCGAACTCAAGCCCGGGGATATGGCCGGGATGGTGCTCATCAGCGGAGATCTCTCCATGGCCGCCGGCTGCACGGTGACGGCCCGGATTGGCGACCGGGTTTACCTGTGCGGTCACCCGCTGTTCGGATTCGGCAACGTGCACATCCCGATGGCGCGAGGGCATGTAGTGGCTACCCTCGCCTCGTCGATGAGTTCGACGAAAATCATGAATACGGGAGGGGTGATCGGCTCGATCACCGAAGACCGGCTCACCGGCGTGATGGGCCGTATCGGCCCGCCGCCGCCGATGATCCCCGTGGAATTGTCCGTGGGAGCGGGGGCTTCGGCCAAGCAGTTTCATTTTAATGTGATGGAAAATGCGAAGCTGACGCCGCTGCTGGTGGCCATGGCGACGCTCGAGGGTGTGCGGTCGAACCTGACCTACAACGAAGGGACGACGTTTCAGCTCGAAGGTTCGATCGATATCGCCGGGCACAACGCCGTGCGCCTGGACAATATGTTCGCGCCAAGCAACGCGCCGATACCGGACGCCTCTCCCATCGCCTCCCAAGTGGAGGGCGTTTTCGCCGAGATATTCGATAATCCGTACGAGCAGCCCCATATCACCGCCATCCACCTCACCGTGCGAAGCCTGCCCGATGCCCGGTGGGCCAGCATCGAGAGCGCCTGGAGCGACGCGAAACAGGTCCATCCCGGCGAGACGGTGACGATCAAGGTGGCGATGCAGCCCTATCGCGGCGCGCCGTTCATTCGCGACGTTCCGATCTCGATCCCGCTCCAAGCCTCACCGGGTCCGCTTCACGTCCTGGTCAGCGACGCCGGCACGCTCGACCGGATCGAGCAGTATTTCCCCTTCGGCCAGCGCGGGCGAGTCGGCGGCCTCGATCAACTGATCGAGCTGCTGAATCAGGAACGGCGGAACGACCGGCTCTACGTCGCACTGCTGCAAACGGGCCCGACGCTCCTATTCCAGGACAAACGCTTGCCCAATATCCCTCTTTCCGAAATCAACGTGCTCGGGCAGCGCAACCCCGGCCAGGCCACCGTATTGTGGCAGTCGGAACTGGCCGAGCGTTCGGTGGCCATGCACGAGGTCATCACCGGAAACCAATACCTTTCGATCACGGTGAAATAGGAACCCCAAGGAGAAAACGGTATGCGATCGGTTTGGCGAATCTCTGCCTTGTGCCTGATGGCCACGGCGCTCGTAAGTCTTCCGGCGCTGGCGACGCATACCCTTTTCTGGCACACCACCTCTTTTTCCGATTTCGAGGGCGGAACGGCGAAAGGGGTGGCGCTGTGGAGTGACGGCCGGCTGACGCCGGCTGCGAAGTTCGGGACTTTTGCCGACCCGAACGTGGCTTATCTGTGGTCCCTGCGCACCGATTCGAAGGGAAGGTTGTACGCGAGCGGCGGATCGACGGCACGCGTCTTCCGCTTCGACGCGGCCGGCCACGCGACCACGGTGTTTCAGTCGCAGGAGTTGACGGCGCAGGCCATCGCATTCGATGCGAAAGACGATCTCTACGTGGCCACTTCTCCCGACGGCAAAGTCTACAAAGTCACTCCCGCGGGGAAATCGAGCGTATTCTTCGACCCCAAGACGAAATACATCTGGTCGCTCGCCGTCGATCGCGAAGGGGTCCTGTACGTGGGTACCGGCGATACGGGCGAGGTTTTCGCCGTTACGCCCGATGGCAAGAGCAGGCTCTTTTACAAGAGCGACGAACGCCATATCCGCGCTATGGCTCTGGACAGCCAGAACAACCTGTTGCTCGGCACCGATCCGAGCGGGCTGGTGATTCGCGTCGCGATCCATCGCGGCGCCTCCGGCGAGCCTCCGGTGGCCGGCCGCGCGTTCGTGCTTTACGAAACCGCCGGTCAGGAGGTCACCGCTTTATCGCTCGGGCCCAAAGGCAACATCTACGCGGCGGCCATCGGATCCAAGCACGAAGGCAGGGTATCCACAGTTTCCACCGTTCCCGGCGGCGAAACTTTCGTTTTCTCCTCGGGTCATGCCCAAACGACTAGCGGGGTCCAGGGGACGGTGACTGTCGCCCCTCATGGCGCCCTCATGCCGCCAGTCGTGCCGTTCAATCCCTTGGCTGCCACGGCTGGCGGCGGCAGCCACGTCTACCGGATTGCGCCCGACGGTTCACCCACGCTGCTTTGGGAATCGCGCACGAATCTGGTCTACTCCCTCGGATTCTCGCCCGGTGGCAAGCTCCTGCTCGGCACGGGGAACAGCGGGGACGTGATCGAACTGGAAGGCCACGGAATATTCTCGAAAGCGGCGGAAACCGCTTCGGGACAGGTGACCGGCCTCGCCACGGGCCCCGGCGGCCGAATCTATCTGTGCACGGCCAACCCCGGAAAAATCTTCACGCTCGGGCCGGGAACCGCCGCCCAGTCAACCTTCACGTCCGCCCCGTACGACGCCAAGATATTCTCGCGTTGGGGCCTGTTGAACTGGTGGGGCCAGGGAGCTTCGAACGGACGGGTGAGTTTTTACGTCCGGTCGGGAAATACGTCGAACCCGGATGAAAACTGGAGCCAATGGTTTGGGCCCTACGATGTGCCGCAGAGCCAACCGGCCGGCTGCCCGCCGTCACGCTACGCGCAGTGGAAGGCGGTTTTTCACGCCGGGCCGGGCGCGCAACCGAGCCTGTCTTGGGTCAGCCTGGCGTATCTGCCGAAAAACGTCGCTCCCCAGATCAACGATATCGTCATGCAAGACCCGGGCATTCGCCTCCGCTCCATCCAGGTTCCTCAGCTATCCGGATCCGAGTCGATGCTGCCCGTGCACCTGCACATGCCGAAAAGCAATCCTTCGGGGCAGGACCGCAATGTCGCTCCCCAGAACGTCCCCGTGCAGACCGAGAGCTTCGAGCCTCCTCCCCAGGGGTTTCGGGAGAAGGGCTGGCAGAGCGTGCTCTGGAGCGCCCGCGACGCCAACGGGGATCGACTCGAGTACTCGATCTACTACCGCGGCGAAGGAGAGCATGCCTGGAAGCTCCTGAAGACCCATCTGCGGGTGCCCTATTATTCCTGGGATACGACGACCATGCCGGATGGCCCCTATTATTTGAAAATCGTCGCTTCGGACGCGCCCTCGAACCCGCCGGCAGAGACGCTCAGCGACGAACGGATTGGCCCGCGCTTCGTCGTGGACAATACGCCGCCGGCGATTTCCGGTCTGCGGGCCGACGCGGTCACCGACGACGCAACCATACAATTTGCCGCTAAGGATCCCTCATCGCCGCTGGCCAGAGCCGAATACAGTCTCGACGCCGGTCCTTGGACGCTGGTACAGCCGGTGGGCCAGCTCAGTGACGCGCCATCGGAAACGTACAAAATTACCCTGAAGCAGCTCGGTCCGGGCGAGCACACGATCAGCGTGCGCGTGTTCGATTCGTATCAGAACTCCGGCATCGCCAAGGTCACCTTCACGATTCCCCGGCCCCAAAGCCGCTAGCCACCGATCGTTTTTCGAGCGCGGCTTACAGCCGCGACGCGGGAAAAACGATATGCCAGAAGCCCGGCACAGGTGATTCGAACCGGATCCCCGTGTAGAAGCCGTCAAGCTGCTTCAACGGCGATGGAATGATGTGGCCTGCCTGGCGCTCGCCCGTAAACGACTGTTTCAATTCGACACGCAATCCGGCCGGAAGCTCCTGCTGCGTCACCAGCAACGCTTCTTCGTCGTTGACCCATGCCGTACAGGCAGGAACCGAGATGGTCTTCTCACCGTCGGCATATTCCAGCGAAACGGCGATGCGAATGGTCACCCGGCGACGGCGCCAGCGGTCCAGCCCAAAGTGCAGAGGGCTGCTCTTGCCCAGAACTTGTGGAGGTTGAATTACAGCACTATCGGTGGTTGCCATGGAACAATTTACCCTACCTTTTCCTGGGGGGAGGAGATGCAGCCCGTTGCAGGCGGACACCTGTTAGCTGCTTTTCTCTGCTCACCCAACGAGCTAACACACGACTATTGGAATACTAGAACCGTCGTTGCAGCAGGACAATGGTACATCTGGTCTATCGGCTTGGTTGGCAGCTCTGCCGGCGGCTCGGCCGGGCTCGGGTCCGTCGAATGGAGAGCCGGGGGAAATAAACGCTTCCGCCGGGCCCCGCGGCGGCGCGATTTTCTCTCCGCTCTCTCCCTAAGGCCGATGCGGCGAGCCGCCGCTTCGTGTGCTAACATTTGTCTCTTCTTCTAAGCAATTCGTCTGTTTCGAGGAGATGACCTTGGCTGCGCCCCAGAAATTCCTGCTGCCGGACAAATCGATCGACACCCTTGACGCCTACCTCGCCTTGGGCGGTGGCGAAGGGTTGAAGAAAGCGCTGGCGATGTCGCCGGACGAGGTTATCGCTGAAGTCAAGGCGGCCCACCTGCGCGGGCGCGGCGGGGCGGGATTTCCCACCGCCATGAAATGGACGACGATCGCGCACAGCCCTTGCCCCACCCGCTATCTGGTCTGCAACGCCGCCGAAGGCGAACCGGGCACTTTCAAAGACCGGACTATGATTCGGCGCAATCCCTATCAGTTGCTCGAGGGAATCCAAATCGCCGCCCGCGCCATCACCGCCAAGAAATGCTTTGTCGGCATGAAGACCAGCTTTGAGCGCGAATATTTCCGGCTCACCGGCGCCATCGAGGAAATGACCGCGCGAGGCTTGATCCACACGCCGGTTCAGGTCGTGCGCGGCCCGGAAGACTATTTGCTCGGAGAAGAGAGGGCGCTTCTCGAAGTGATCGAGGGCAAGGAGGCCATGCCGCGCGAGGCTGATAATCCCCCTTACCAGATCGGCCTTTTCACCCGCACGATGTTCGACGTGTATGAACCGAATCCCACCGACGTCAACAACGCTGAAACGCTTTCCAACGTCCCCCACATCCTGCGCGAAGGCCACGATTGGTTCCGGTCGATCGGAATTCCGGGCACGCCGGGCACGATGGTTTTTACCATTTGCGGCGACGTGCAGACGCCGGGCGTCTACGAGCTGCCGATGGGCACTCCGCTGCGCGAGTTGGTCGAAGTCTGGGGCGGAGGAACGAAACCGGGCCGGAAGGTCAAGGCGATCTATTCGGGCGTCACCAACCCGGTCATCACGGCCGAATTCCTCGATACTCCGCTTGATTTCGACTCCATGAAAAAGATCAACGCCGGTTTGGGTTCGGGCGGCTACATCGTTTACGACGACGCGACGTGCATGGTGCGGGTCGCGCACCGCTACGCCGAATTCCTGTGGCTGGAATCGTGCGGGCAGTGCACCTCCTGCAAGGACGGCGGCCACACCGCGACGATTCATCTGAGAAAGCTGGTCGAGGGAAGCGGCGACAGTGTAGACGTCGCCGCCGCCGTGCAGGCCGCGGTAAAAGCGCCGAGCGGCACGCGCTGCTTTCTGCCGAGCGAACTGGCCAACATCGTTCCCAGCACGGTCGAGGCTTATAGCGACGAGTTCGTCGCCCACTACCGGCGGGGCTGCGGGGATCACGCTGACATCAAGGTGCCGAAAATCGCCGACTACGACGAAACCGCCAAGCAGTTCATCTACACCCACGGCCGCACCACGCCCTGAGCCGGGCGGATGCTCCCTCCCGCGTTAGGCACAGCTTTTTGTCATTCCAAGCGAAGCGCCCTCCCGCTTATCCCCAGCGAAGGCGGGAGGAATCTCTCCGCCATCCGCCGTGCGGATGCGATCTCTTCCACGCGAGCCCCGCGTCTCAGCGATGCGGGGCGACCCGAGAGCAATGGCCACTTAACAGTAAAGAGCTTCGCGTACGGCTTCGCCTTGTATTTGCAGACCTGAGGGGTAACTTGGTAACAACTTCAGCTGGCGGCGGGACCGTGCAGGAGTGCAAAAATTATCCTAGCTTGAAGGGCCATTGCAAATGAGGAGGCCGTCATGAAGATCGCACGCACCCTCCCTGCTAAAGCGACCCTCCTCTGCCTCCTCTTTGCCTGCGGATCGGCCGTTGCACAAACGACCAGCCAAAACGCGACTTTGGAGACGTTCACTGTCACAGGCGCGAGGCCCGTTTCCGACGCCATGGACGTGATCGAGAGAAGATATGGCGTGCTGATCGACTACGTCGATCCGCTGTACTTGGCCCCACAAGACATGCAGATTATCACCGCCGTTCGCGGCATTCCGGTCAAGAAGCCCTTCCCGGTGCCGAAGGTCCGCACCCTTTCCTTCCAGTACAAGCAAGTAAATGAGCCACCCAAGAACATTCCCTATCTCAATTGCCCCTTGGGCGGAGGCGCCTGCGTTCCGGTCAGCGATTGGCCGCAGGGCGGGATCACGGCGCTCATACAGAAGGTGTTGGACCAGTTTGCCGCGGACGGAGGCCAGGTCTTTGGCGTCCGCAAGCTCAACATGTCCTATGGCCCGCGATGGGATGTGTACCCAGAACGAGTAAGGGACCAGGGAGGAACATTCGGCTATCAGCCGGACGTCCTGAGCGCCATTATCAACATTCCCGAGGAAAAACGAACTTGGTCGCAGATGTTGGGAGAGATTCTCAGCCAGCTCACGGCCAGCTCGGGCCGCGAATTCGGCGGCGGGACCGGTCCCTGGGATGCGAGTCCCATGGATGGGTCCTCCCTGCCCCGCACCGAGAGGGGCGCCGACAACATAACGGCCGAAAAAGCCCTCGCGCAACTGCTGGGTCAGTGGCTCGTCCTGCGGATTAACAGCTACGCGCCAGACGACTCCACATATGTCGTCAATATAGTCAACCTGCCTAACAGGCCGCTTCCACGCCCTCCGAACCCTCCGCCGCCCAAACCGCCGAACCTCGTGCCCCAGTCCCAGCCCGTGGGCGTGTGGATGGCAATGGCGGGCACGCCAAAAGGCGTCCTCGACCTGCAAACTGCCCTGGCCAAGGCGGGCTTCCTTCACGCGCCGCCGACCACGCACTGGGACAAGAATGCCGCCGATGCCATCCGCCGCCTCCAGGCCGCCTACAAATTTCCAGTCACAGGCAAGCTCGACGAGCTGACGATTATCAAGCTCGAGCCGTACCTGCCGAAGCTGGCGTTTCCCCCGCCGCCCTCATATTTGACGCCGAATCCTTTGGGACGCTTTTTACTCAACTGGCTGCAGAGCACACGGCGTGGGCAAATGGATATCCAACGCGCGCTGACCGAAGAAGGCTTTTATAGCGGCGCGCTCACCGGTGCCTTCGACCTCAAAACGCGCAACGCGCTGACGGCGTATCAGAAAGCGAACGGGCTCACGCCCACCGGAATCTTCGACGACGAGACGTCAAGGAAGCTCGCGCCGCTCCTGCTGAAAATGAAGGATTAGCCAGTCGCGGGATAAGGGCCGCAGCCTAAGGTTTGGCGGCCTGATCGAGAAACAGCATCACGCGGCCCTCAGGCCGCACAAGCGATGCGGGATATTCGGAAAAACCTTCCGGGCCTTGCGCCAGAAGTCTGGCGACGATCTCCCGCTTATCCGCTCCAGAAACTAGAAAAAAAACGTTCTCGGCGGCGTTGATGGCCCGAAGCGTGAGCGTAAGGCGCAGCGGCGGCTGGGCATTCACGCGCACCGGAACCACCCACCGAACTTTTTCTTCTAGCGCCGGCGAATTTGGAAAAAGCGATGCCGTATGGCCCTCGGGGCCGATGCCGAGCAAAACCAGATCGAAGCGCGGACCGACCGCGCCAAAATGCGCGAGCAGGAATTTCTCATAATCTTGCGCCGCCACGTCGGGATCGGCGAAGGTTGTCGGCAGGGGATGAACGTTTTCCGGCGGCAGGGCAAGCGGCCCGAGCGGCTCGATCAGCGACTCGCGGACCATGCGGTAATTGCTCAGCGGATCTTCCGCCGCGACGTACCGCTCATCGCCCCAAAACAGGTGCGTGCGTTTCCAGTCGATCCTCTCGCGATATTCCGCCGCGAGAATTTCGTACAGTACTTGCGGCGTGTGGCCGCCCGCAAGGGCGAGATCGAAGCGGCCCCGGCTGGCAACGGCCAGGCCGGCGATTCGCGCCAGCTCCTGGGCCGCTGCCCGGCTCAATTCCTCGCGGTCTTTCGATACGCGGATTTGCCAATTCACGATACGGCAGCGCTTTCGGTCACGGCCGGAGGCGCGCCCAGCGATTCGGCCTCCTTCGGTCCCCAAGTCCCGGCGGGATAGAATGCGAGCGGCGGCGGGCTTTCGAGAATCGGCGTGTAGAGTCGCCACGACGCTTCCACCCAGTCGTCCCGAACGAATTGCGTCGAGTCGCCCAGCAGCACGTCCAGCAGCAGCGTTTCATAGGCTTCCGGTGAAGTCCGGAACGCCTCGCTGTAGCGAAAATGGAGATTCTGCGTGGCCATGCGGAACGGCAGCCCCGGCGATTTCACCTCGAAATGAAGATCGAATCCCTCGTCCGGCTGGATCGTGATCACCAGCGTATTCGCGTTCACTCCCGCACAGTCGAGCGGCTGGAAGAGCAAGACGGGTGGACAGCGGAAATGCACGACGATTTGGCTCACCCGGTTCCGCAAACGCTTGCCCGTTCGCAGGTAGAACGGAACGCCTTGCCAGCGCCAGTTCGAAACCAGAAGCCGCATCGCCACAAACGTCTCGGTTCGCGAATCGGGGGCGATGCTCGGTTCCTGCCGGTACCCGGCAACCGGCTTGGCATCCACCTCGCCGCGCGCGTATTGACCGAAAACGATGTCGGCGGGCTCAATCGCGCGGATCGACTGCAACACCTTCACCTTCTCGTGCTGAATGGCATCGGCATCGAAGCTCGCCGGCGGCTCCATCGCCGTCAGCGTCAAAAGCTGCGTCAAGTGGTTCTGGATCATGTCCCGCAGCGCCCCGGCGCTTTCGTAATAGCGGCCGCGATGCTCGACGCCGAGCGATTCCGCCACCGTAATTTCCACCGACTCGACCCGGTCGCGGTTCCAGAGCGGCTCAAAAAGCGAGTTGGCGAAGCGGAAGACTAGCAAATTTTGCACGGTTTCCTTGCCCAGGTAGTGGTCGATCCGGAAGATCTGTTTCTCGTCGAAATATTGGTGCGCCAGCCGGTTCAGCGACTCGGCCGAGGCCAGGTCGCGCCCAAACGGCTTTTCGATCACCAGCCGCGTCCAGCCCGGGCCCTCGTTCAGTCCCGCCTCTCCCAGGCGCGTGATCGCCACGGGGAAAACGCTCGGCGGCAGCGCCAGGTAGAACACGCGGTTCCCGCTCAGTTGCTGCGATTTTTCCAGCGCCTCGACGCGTTCGGCCAGCGCCCGGTAATCATCGGGCCCGCTGCGGTCGATCGTTTGGTAGAAGATAGTTTCCTCGACCCACTTCGGGTCGAGTTTCACGCCGTCCATTTCCGCTACTTCCCCGAGAATTTGCTGCCGATATGCCGCGTCGTCGCGCTCGGTGTCGGTCCCCACGCCGAGAATGCGGAATCGCTTCTCGGCAGGGACCCCCTGCGACAACCGGTACAGGGCCGGGAGCAGCTTCCGGCTGGCCAGGTCGCCGGTGGCCCCCACGATCACGAACAAGTCCCGTTGATTCAGCCACTGATTCACGATATATCCTCTCGTCTTTCCCTGCCGGTTTTGCCGCGCTCGAGCGGCCGGGTTTCCCGTCTTTCTTCTTGCGCCGTCCGCCGGGCCGCTTCCTGCCTTACGTTTCGCCGTTCAGGTTCACCCCGAGCCGGCCCAGATCCTCCACCAACTGTTCCGGATTCCGGTAATGAACCACATGCGTGCCCAGGCGCGCCGCGGCCTCGAGGTTGATATCGCGGTCGTCGATGAAGACCGATTCGGCCGGCGCCCGCTGCGTGATCCCCAAGGCGAGGCGGTAGATTTTTTCATCCGGCTTCCGCACTCCCAGGTAGCAGGAGCTCAGGAATATCGAGAAGGCCTCGCGCAACTTGAATTTTTTGATCCGGAATTCGTTCAGTTCGAGCGACTCGTTGTTCACCGTCGCCATCAGCCAGCGCCGCGTCGCGGCGTAGCTCTTGACCACGGCCATCGCTTCGGCCTTCTCCTGCGACTGGCCGAAGAGGAAGGATTCGAACTCATCGCGGGTGAACGCGCGGCTGCGGTAGAACACCGTGCGCCGCAGGTAATCGTCGAGCGTGATCTGGCCCATCTCCCATGAGTGGATCACCATCTCATGCCGGCTATAAAACTCCTCGGTGTCCAGGCCGAATTGCTGGATGGCGCGGTCGCGCGTCTTGCGGTCCCAGCCGTTCGAGAGCACGACGCCGCCAACATCGAAGAACAACGCGGTTGGTTCAGCCATGGATTATCGCCTCCAAGCGCTTCAGCCCGCCCGCGACGTCTTCGCCCAGATGGACGCGCAGCACGCGCCGGCCGCGCTGCGTGAGCGCCTGCCAATCGCCCAGGGCCTGCGCGCGGATCAGCGCACCGAAGCTGTAGTCGGTTTCCGGAATTTCGAGGTCGGGCGAGGCGTCGTCGACCAGTTGCAGGAAGAGGCCGGTGTTCGGGCCGCCCTTGTGCATCTGGCCGGTGGAATGCAGAAAGCGCGGGCCGTAACCGACCGTCGTGGCGAGCTTGGTCTTGTCGCGAAGGACGAGCCGGATCGACTCCAGCGCGGCGCTGGTTTGCGGGCGCGGCTGGAGATAGGCCTGCAAGGCGATGTAATCGCCGCCTTGCGCCGCCTTCAGCCAGTTTCCGACGGCGCTCCTCAGTCCCCCTTCGTTTTCCGCGCGAATCGGCTGGGAGCCGGGCGGGCCCTCTTTCCCCGTGCCGGACGCCGCGCCCGGCTTCATCGCCTTCCGCGCCAGATCCTTGGCCAGTTGCACGTCGGGCTGGTTGAAGGGCTGGATGCCGATGATCGCGCCGGCCGAGGGGACGGCAAATTCCCAGCGGAAAAACTCCTGGGCGATGTCTAGCCGGTCGCTGAGCCGGAGCCGCACGACCGGATGGCCGGCGGCTTCGAGCGCGGCCAGTTTCGGATCGCTTGCCGGTTTCTCTTGCATGCGGAAATCGACGAACACCCGGTCGGCGCCGTAGACGGAGGGATCGCCGAGCGGTTCGCCCGCAACGGGCAGTATCCCCCGGCCGCTTTTCCCCGTGCTTTCCGCCACCAATTGCTCGATCCAGATCGGCAGAGCCTCCACCTCGGGCGCGGAAACGAACGTCAGCTTATCGCGGCCCGCCCACGCCGCCTCGCCGAGCAGCGCGCCGAGAATCAAAGCGGGATTCTCCTTCGTCGCCACCGAGAACGCGCAGGATTCGCTCATCTCCCAGGCGCGATCGAGCAGTTGCGGGATCGGAATACCGACCGCCGCCGCCGGCACCAGTCCGAAGTGCGTGAGCGCGGAATAGCGGCCGCCGACATCGCCCGTCGCCCGAAACACGCGGCGAAACCCCCGCTCGGCGCCCAGTTTTTCGAGGGGCGTCGAGGCATCGGTGATGGCGACGAATTGAGAGCCGCGGTCGCCGCCGCTCAAGCGGTTCCAGAAGTAGCGGAAGAATGAGAGCGTTTCCATCGTCGTGCCCGATTTGCTCGAGACGATGAACAAGGTGTGCTTCAGGTCGATGTGTTTCTCGACCGCGCGCACCGCCTCGGGGTGCGTGCTGTCGAGGACCGTCAGTTGCGGATAGCCCTGGCCGCTGGCGAAGGTCCGCTCGAACACTTCCGGCGCCAGACTCGATCCGCCCATGCCGAGCAGCACCGCGTGAGTGAATCCATCCTTGCGCACGCGCTCGTGAAATTCGACCAGGTCCGCCGTTTCCCCCCGCATCTGCTCGGGCAAATGCAACCAGCCCATCCGGTCGACGATCTCCGGCGCCGGCTTGGGCGACCACAGCGTGTAATCCTTCTCCCATAGCCGCCGCGCGAATTCCTGCTTGTCCCACTCGCCGAGCCGAGCTTCCACCGCGCCGGCCAGCGCGCCCGCCTGTATCGTTTGCCGGTCCACGTTGCCCGCCAGGATCGTTTTCCGCTTGGCGTCGAGCGTCTCCATCAACTGCCGGTAGGATTCGGCGAACGAGGCCACGCCATCCTCTTGCAGCTTTTCCGTCACGGCGTCCAGGGAGATGCCCAGCCGCTCGAGCGCGGCCAAATCCTCGGCCGCCTTCGCGGCCTCCTGCTCGATGGTCGCGCCGCGCACGCGGCCATGGTCGGCGAAAGCGTCGAGCGTCTGCGGCGGCATCGTGTTGACCGTGTCGGCGCCGATCAGTTCCTCGACGTAGAGAACGTCGGAATAGGCCGGATTTTTCGTGCTGGTGCTGGCCCACAGCACCCGCTGAACCCGCGCTCCCCGGCGGCGCCATTTCTCGAAAGCATCGCCATGAAAGATTTCGCGAAACCGCTGATACACGCGGCGGCTATTGGCGATGGCAATCTTTCCCCGCAGCCCGTACGCCTCGGGCGAGGCCAAGGCTTCGAGCGCCGGATCGACCGCCGTATCCACCCGGCTCACGAAAAACGAAGCCACCGACGCCACCTTCTCGGGACTGGCGCATTTCTCGAGACCCTGCAGATACGCCCGGGCCACCGCCTCGTAGTGCGCCACGGAAAACATCAGCGTGATGTTGACGTTCAGCCCCTCGGCAATCAGCGCCTCGACCGCCGGAATCCCCTCTTTCGTCGACGGAATTTTGATCATCAGGTTCGGCCGCTCGACCATCTTCCAGAGCCGCAGCGCCTCGCCGATGCTGCCCTCGGTATCGTGGGCCAACTCCGGCGCCACTTCCAGGCTGACGTATCCGTCGCCGCCGCCGGTCCGCTCCCAGACGGGCCGCAGCGCGTCGGCCGCCATGCGGATGTCTTCGATGGCGAGTTGTTCGAACAGGCGGCTGGGCTTGGCCATGGCATCCTGTTTCAGCTGCGCCGCCAGCGACTCGTCGTAGTCGCTCGATCCGCCGATCGCCTTGTCGAAGATGGTTGGATTGCTGGTCATTCCGGTGACGTTTTTTTCCTTGATCAGCCGCTTCAGCTCACCGCTTTGGACCAGGCTGCGCCGGATATAGTCCAGCCAGATCGATTGTCCCTGGCGTTGCAACTCGGCCAGCGAGTTTGTTTTCGATGATTGAATTCCCGTTCCTGTTTGCGGGTTCATGGATTCCCTCCGAAAGAACCGTTTCGGCGGCATCGATGCCGGAACCGTTGTTTTGCACGCGGCTCCGGTGCTGATTCCCGGCCGGCAGCAGGTTCGCCGGCCTCGCGCGCGGCCCGGCCTGCTATGATTTTTCTTCGCTCGCCGCGCCGCGGGGAACGCCTTCGCCTTCCCGATAGCGCCTTTCGATGGCGAGCACTTTTTCGAGCCGCCGCACGTGTCTTTCCTCCGCGGAAAAATGCGCCGCGAGAAACGTCCGCACAATCTCCTTCGCCAAGGAGGTGCCGATGATTCGCGCGCCCAGCACGATCACGTTCATGTCGTCGTGCTCGACGCCTTGATGCGCCGAATAGGTGTCGTGGCAGATGCCGGCGCGGATGCCGGGGATTTTGTTGCAGGCAACCGAGGCGCCCACTCCGCTGCCGCAAATGAGGATGCCGCGGTCGGCGCGCTTTCCCGTAATCGCCAGGCCTACGGCCTCGGCGTAATCGGGGTAGTCGCTGGGCTCGCGGTTGTAGGTGCCGGCGTCGGAAACGGCGTGGCCCAGGCTCTCTACGAACGTCAGGAGATCCTGCTTGAGGTCAAATCCAGCGTGGTCGGAACCCAGCACGATCTGCATTCACTTTCTCCTACTGGCGTTCAGTATCCGGAACCGAAAGGCGAAAAGAAGCGCAGGTTCCTATTATGCACCCGCCGCCACGGGCGGCCAAAGCGGCGAGCGGCAATTCATTCCGCGCCGGATCGTTTCGCCGGCTGGGCTTCGATCTCCTGAACCGTGCGGAACGATCGCTTCACGAATGCCGGCCACGGCCGCCCGCTCGCGTGCCAGGCGCGCAGCCACGCAATGGTTTTCGGATCTCCGGCATTGCCGCTGCCGAGCGCCTGGCCTTCGATCCGGAATCGCTCGTCCCGGCGGATGGTCTCGAGCGCCTGTTGTTGCTCCCGCTTGGCGACCAGCGACGCCAAACGGCACTCGAGGTATCGATCGTCCGCGCCGGTCACCCGCACGATTTCGGCGCCGGCCGAGGCGAGCTCCCGAAGATAGCTCTGCAGACCGCTCCCGGCTCCGTAATCATCCAGCACCACGCGAACGGCGCGGAAGTCGAGATTCTCCATCACGCCGCCGAGCAGCTTCCGGTAGCCGCCGTCGAGCAGCCGGTTCACCGAGACGCGCTCGAGTTCCTCCGGCAAAACCCTGGTCGCCGCCCAATCGAGCCCTTGCGAGCGGTAGGAGTCGATCCGGGCGAACAGCTCTTCCCAATACCGCGGGACGTGACTCACCTTCGTGTCGGCTACGCCGATGATCTCTTCGAGCTGCTGGAAAAGCGGGCGCGGAAGCACCACCGCGGCGAGCACCACCGGACCAAACAGCTCACCCTTGCCCGTCTCGTCGAGCCCGATCAGAAAATCGCGGCTCGGCCGGGCAAAGCGCCCGCCGGCGATCCGATCGACCTGCCGCTGGGCCTTGAGGAGCGCGGGATCGTCCGAGCCGGTGACGTAAAGCGTCCCCGTCGTGTAAAAGGTCCACTTCGCGCCGCCGTGCCGCACTCGCCACAGCTCGTGCGCACTGCCCGCCGCCTCTTCCTCGCCTCCCTGCCCGACGAGCCAAGAGCGTATCCTGGCGGCGAGCGCCTTGTCGGTCACCATCCATTTGCGGTTGGCAATCGTTTTCATGCCGGGTCGATTCCGGGGCGCGATTTTGATTTTCCGCCGCGGCGCTACACTTCCACGGTCAGCTCCATCGACACCTCGGCGTTGAGCAGACGCGACACCGGGCAGTTGGCCTTTGCCGCATTCGCCGCTTTTTCACACGCCGAGCGGTCGGCGCCGGGCGCCTTCACCGTTACCCGCAGGTGGCTCGCCGTGATCGTCCAGCCGGCGTCCAGTTTTTCGAGCGACACTTCCGCCGCCGCTTCGATGCTGGCGGGAGTGATATTCGCCCCGCCCAGCTGCGCGCTGCAGGCCATGGCGAAACAGCCGGCATGCGCGGCGGCGATCAATTCTTCCGGATTGGTCCCCGCGCCGTTCTCGAAGCGGGCGCTGAAGGAATAAGGCGTTTGCTGGAGCGTTCCGCTCCCGGTCGAAAGCTTCCCGTTTCCCTCTTTCAGTCCGCCGGTCCAAACCGCTGCTGCTGTGCGTTTCATCGCAGATCCCTCCCGTAGTGTGGATGCAAGCTCGACTGCGTCCATCCGGTATCGATGACTTGGCAACGTCCCGCGATTCCCGAACGCCGCCGCCGGACAAGGCATGTAACTATAGGGCACGCGGGGCTGCTCGCGCCGTGCCCGGGCCCGACCCGGAACCCCCGTTCGGCATCATACGCGCCAGGGAGGAAGGTTTATGCGAAACCGATATTCGTTGCTTGTGCTCCTGTCCATCGCCGCACTGACAGTTGCCATTGTTCCCGCATTTGCGCAAGGCCGCGGAAGAGGCCATGAAGACGACTCCGGGGGAGAACATTACCGGGAACACGGCCGGGAACACGGCCGGGACCATGGCTGGGACCATGGCCGGGACCATGGCCACGGCCGAGACCACCGCCGCGAGCGCGAGCGCCGCGCCGATTTCGGCCGGCACGATCGGGGGGAGATCTACTCGTATTACAGAGACCATCGATCCGAGCTTCCGCCCGGACTCGCCCGGCGAGAAGAGCTTCCTGCTGGTCTGAGGAGACAATTGCGCCGTAACGGCGAACTTCCGCCCGGCCTGCGGAGGCGAATCGTGTGGTTCCCTGCGGATTTGGATCGCCGTCTACCGCCCCTGCCTTACGGCTATCGCCGCTGCTGGGTGGGAAATAACGTTCTGATCGTCAACGTGAGGACGTTCGCCATTGCGAATGTGATGTTGGGCCTGTCGTTTAACTTCCGTTAGAGGCGGCTCGACGGGCGATTTTCGCCTGTAGTGGGGTCAATCCGCTGGCGACAGGTGATGGCGGCTCCAAGTGTCACACGGCGCCGATCAAAATTCTGCCTAACAGCCTTATTTTCAAAGACGTAATATTTTCCGGGTGTCATGAAAACAGGCCTTCAGCGCTGGATGCGCTGTACTGGCGCCCGGAGCCTGCCTGAGGCGTGCCGAAGGGTTGAGATTCCTCGCGCATCCTGGTCGGATGCGCTCGCAATGACGACGGCTCCTGGCGGGCAGGACGTTACGATTCGTCCCGGTCTAGATGCCTTGAGCGCCACAGGTGCCAGGCTAAGGCGATGAGGGTGAAACCCAGGATCGGCTCGACCCTCATGTGCCACTCCCCCCTGAAGAAGAAACCCGGCACCCACCGGCCATGCAGTGCATACATCAGAGAGTCCCAGGCCATGTATACGCCAAGGGCAAACAGAAAGAGGCACCGAAACCATGTGACTCTCATTCCTCATTCACCGAAGCTTTGGTCCCGTTTCTCCTTACCCGGTGACATCGAGGGCGGGAATCAGTTCGTCTTCCAGACGGAAGTGGCGAATGGTGGGATCTTCCGATTTCTCGAAGCCGTCCCAGGCGCCGAAGTAGTGCACCTTGCCCTCGTGCAGGAAAATCACGCGATCGGCCAATTTCCGGGCCAGATGCGTATCGTGCGTGACAACGATCGAAGTCGTGTGAAATAGCTGCTTCAGTTTCAGAATCAGTTTGCCGATATGGCCCGCCATGATCGGATCGACCATGGTCGTGGGCTCGTCGTAGAGGATTGCTTCCGGATCTTGCGCGAGAGCGCGGGCAATCGCGACGGCCCGCTTGGTTCCCGTGCTCAGCTCGGCGGGCACCTTATCGGCGACACCCGCTACCTCCAGCATTTCGAGCAGGGCCTCCACGCGGACCGGAATCGCGTCCCGCACCGGCTCGCGGGTTTCCAGGGGAAATGCGACGTTCTCCCGCACCGTCAGCGAATCGAACAGCGCCCCGGACTGAAAAACCATCGTGACCCGCTGGCGGATGGCGGAGAATTGTTTCTCGGTCCAGTCGGTCACGTCCTGGCCCGCAACGATCACCCTTCCGCTGTCGGGCCGCAGGAATCCCAGAATGTGTTTTAAGGTTACCGATTTCCCGACCCCGCTTCGCCCTAGGATTACCGCCGTTTCCCCTCGTTCCACAAAAAAACTGACGTGGTCGAGCACCAGCAAATCGCCGAACGATTTGGTCACTTCGCGAAATTCGAAATAGCGTTCGCTCATCCGGGCACGTTTTCAAGCGCGGCGCGCGCTCGCCCGTTATTGTAAGGCAGGAATCTTGTCTCGCCACAGGGGGCGGCGGGAAAATTGCGGCAGCCTGTTCCGGAGGGTGGCAGCCGGGAATTCCGAAGGAATTATCCGGTAGCCTGTTGGGCAAGAAATCAAACTAACTGATTTAGGTTAAATAGGTTACAGAACCATGAGTGGAAGGCACTCATGTTGTTGCGCTTGACAACTGCTGTGAATTGCGGTATTAGCACTCTATGTGGAGGAGTGCTAATTGTTGTTCTCCTCCCGATCCCCACTCTTCGAACTTGGAGGTTGATTTATGGCAGGTGTGCAAGTGACTCCCTTGCACGATCGGGTCATCGTCAAGCGGCTGGAAGAACAGGAATCCGTTCGGGGCGGCATCATCATCCCCGATACGGCCAAGGAAAAGCCGCAAGAAGGCGAAGTGATCGCGGTCGGAGCAGGAAAGACGAATGACAAGGGCGACCGGATACCGCTGGACGTCAAGGCGGGCGACCGCGTGCTCTTTGGCAAATACAGTGGTACCGAAATCCGGATTGACCAACAGGAATATCTGATCCTGCGCGAGGAGGAGATCCTCGCCAAAGTATCTGGCGCCGCCAAGGCGGCCAAGAAGTAACCCGGCCCGGCCGGGAATTTTTTTGGAGGAAGGAAATATATGGCAGCCAAGCAGATCGTGACCGGTGAAGATTCGCGTCAATCGATCTTGCGAGGCGTCAACGTTCTGGCCGACGCGGTGAAGATCACGCTCGGGCCAAAGGGACGCAACGCAGTGATCGAGAAGAAATTCGGTCCGCCGGTCATTACCAAGGACGGCGTGACCGTGGCCAAGGAAATCGAACTCAAGGACCCGCTGGAAAACATGGGCGCGCAAATGGTGCGCGAAGTTGCCTCGAAAACCTCCGACGTCGCCGGTGACGGCACGACAACAGCCACTGTTCTCGCCCAGGCCATTTTCCGCGAGGGCGTGAAAACCGTGGCGGCCGGAGCCAGCCCGACGGCTTTGAAGCGCGGGATCGAGCAGGCTGTCGAAGCCTGCATTGCCGAAATCAAGAAGTTGTCGCGCAAGGTCGAAGGCACCGCCATCGTCCAGGTCGGCGCCATCAGCGCCAATAACGACAAGCAGATCGGCACGATCATTGCCGAGGCGATGAATAAGGTCGGCAAGGACGGCGTCATCACCGTCGAAGAATCGCGGACGATGGATACCACGCTCGAGGTGGTCGAAGGCATGCAGTTCGACCGCGGCTATCTGTCTCCCTACTTCGTCACCGATCCCGAGCGCATGGAATCGGTTCTCGAAGACGCCCGCATTCTGATCCACGAGAAAAAGATCAGCTCGATGAAGGACCTGCTGCCCCTGCTCGAGCAGATCGCCAAGATGGGCAAACCGCTCGTGATCGTGGCCGAGGATGTGGAAGGCGAGGCGCTGGCGACCCTGGTGCTCAATAAACTGCGCGGCACGCTGCAGTGCTGCGCCGTGAAGGCTCCCGGCTTCGGCGATCGCCGCAAGGCGATGCTCGAAGACATCGCCACGCTGACCGGCGGCAAGGCGCTGACCGAGGATCTCGGCATCAAGCTCGAAAACGTGAAGGTCGAGGACCTGGGCCGCGCCAAGAAGATCGTCGTCGACAAGGACAACACGACCATCGTCGAAGGCTCGGGCAAGGCGGGCGAAATCGAAGGCCGCGTGAAGCAGATCCGCCGTCAGATCGAAGAGACCACCTCCGATTACGACAAGGAAAAGCTTCAGGAACGGCTGGCGAAACTGGTTGGCGGCGTTGCCGTCATCAAAGTCGGCGCCGCGACCGAAACCGAGCTGAAGGAGAAAAAGGCCCGCGTCGAAGACGCCATGCACGCCACGCGCGCGGCCGTCGAGGAGGGTATCGTGCCCGGAGGCGGCGTAGCTCTGCTTCGCTGCATTGCCGTGCTCGAGAAGCTCAAACTGAAGGGCGATGAAGCGACCGGTGTGAACATCGTCAAGAGAGCCCTGGAAGAGCCGGCGCGCCAGATTGCCCTGAACGCCGGCCACGAGGGCGCGGTAATCGTCGGCCGCGTTCGCGAGCATTCCGAACCGAACTACGGCTTCGATGCCGACAAGGGCGAGTTCACCGATCTGGTGAAGGCCGGAGTCATCGACCCCGCCAAGGTTACGCGGCTGGCTCTACAGAACGCGGCTTCGATCTCGGCTCTGATGCTGACGACCGAGGCGCTGGTCGCCGAAATCCGCGAGGATGACAAGAAGGGCGCGGCAGGCGGCGGCATGCCGCCCGGCGCCGGCGGCATGTACTGACCGCCGGACCAGAACACAATCGAACCGAACCAGCGGGCGTTTTCGCTTCGTGGCCGTAAGGGCGGCGACGCGGAGGCGCCCGCTTTTTTCTAGCGTAGGATTCGCGAGAGCGGCACCCGCGTGGACAGGCGCGTTCGCGGCTCCGTCGGCGTCCAGATGGCGCCGCATTCCTGATAGAATGATCGTCTAATAATGATCGTTTGGGTTTGGTCAGCGAAATGAATGAAAGAAACCAGCCGTTTGTTTCTGCCGAAGAGGCCGGCGAGGAGCTGCGCCGCGGCCAGATGGTCGTTCTGGTCGACGACGAAGACCGCGAAAACGAGGGCGACCTCACCCTGGCGGCGGAAAAAGTCACTCCCGAAGCCATCAACTTCATGGCCACGCACGGGCGCGGGCTGGTTTGCCTGGCGCTCACCGAAGAGCGTTGCGACCAGCTCAGCTTGACGCCGATGTCCCCGCGCAACACGGCCGCCTTGGGCACGGCCTTCTGCGAATCGATCGATGCGCGGCGCGGCATCACCACCGGAATCAGCGCCTCCGACCGCGCTACCACCATCCTCGCCGCCATCGATCCCGGAGCGCGGCCCGGCGATCTGGCGCGACCCGGACACGTATTCCCGCTGCGGGCGCGGGCGGGCGGCGTGCTGGTGCGCGCGGGGCAGACGGAGGCTTCGGTGGACCTGGCGCGGATCGCCGGGCTCGAGCCGGCCGGCGTGATCTGCGAGGTCATGAACGAGGACGGCACGATGGCCCGGCTGCCGCAACTGGTCGAGTTCTGCCTCCGGCACGGGTTGAAACTGGTGACCGTGGCCGACGTCATTCGCTGCCGGATGCAGCACGAGCGGTTCGTGCAAAGAATGGCCGAAACCGTACTGCCGACGCGTTACGGGGAATTCCGCATGATCGCCTACACGAGCGCGCTCGATCGCGAAGTCCACGTGGCCCTGGTTATGGGGAATCTCGGAGGCGGCCCGCCGCCGCTCGTGCGCGTTCATTCCCACTGCCTCACCGGCGACGTTTTCGCTTCCACGGCGTGCAACTGCCACGAAATCATCGAACACGCCCTCCAGGCCATCGCCCGCGAGGGCCGCGGCGCATTCGTATACCTGCATCACACCGGCCGCGGGTTCCGCATTCATTCGGATCCCTTCCGGCCGGGCGATTTGCCCAGTATCGTCTACCACCAGCACGGCCAACTCGATACCGACCTGAGCCGTCAGCGGCTGGTGCAGCGGGAAAGTGGAATTGGCGCGCAGATTTTGATCGACCTCGGACTTGGCGCCATCCGCGTCCTCACCAACCACCCGAAAAAGGTCATTGCTCTCGAAGCCTACGGGCTGCGGATCGTCGACCAGGTCCCGGTCGTCGGAGAATCCTCCAAGGTCACACACCAGCCGCTCTAAACGACTGCCGCGAAGCCTGGCCGGCCGCACCGCAAACGTGGATGTGGATAGCCTGGGCGGCGGCCTGCGGGAGAGCAGACGCACGCGCAGCCAGGCCCGGGCCGCACCAGGTCGAATGGGTTGACCGACAGCTATTGTGGAACGACGAGTGGAGCTTCCAGCCGGAAGGCGAGAGAGGCTTCGGCCGGCAAGGCAATGTTCTTTTCGCCCGTCAAGGCCGCGCCGGCGGTGCCCGCACCGGCTCCGGCGGCGGCGCCAATCACCGCGCCCTTTCCGCCACCTGCGATGCCCCCGATAATCGCTCCCACAGCCGAGCCGCCGCCAATCGCTATGATGTCCCGCTTCTTGTGGGGCGCGCCGACACGCGCGATCGTACCGGTCTGAATGTTGTAGCTCTTGTGGCGGATCCGGACCGAAGCCAAGGTCAAAACCAGCCTTGCCTGGCGGCTCAAGCGTCCCGAAGAGGTGGCGTCAACGACGTTCCCCGTCACGCGCGTATCGCGCGGAATCACGACTCGTCCGTGAACGCTCACCGGATCGACCAGCGTCGCGCTAAAGGAGTCGCCCGTGTGCGCCGTGGCGCTCGAAATCGCTTGATCGAGGACCACGCGCAGGTCGGTGCCTGCCGGCACGGTGATCGAAACGGGCTGCGGCGGGGGAGCGGGTTGGCTGTACGGCTGTGACGCCGCCGGAGCCTGATCCGAAGATGGGCCCGCGGACGACGCCGGAGCTGGCGACGAAGCCGAGGAAGAACCGGATTGCTGGGTGAAATCGGACGCTGCCGGGCTCTTGGGCGATTTCGAGCAACCGGTGAAGCCGACCGTGGCCAGCAGCGCCACGGCCAAAACAAAGAAATTACTTCTCATCGCTCTCATAGTTTCCCCTTCTCCCCGAGAGAGTTTTGCTGTGAGTGCAAATGGACGACTTTCAATTTTGACACAAGCGTAAGATGCGGCGCGTGGAATTCGCGCTGCTTTCCACTGTGGCAATGCCCGTAGGAGAGCGAGTGACGAGACTTATCGCTGTTTTTGCGGAGGATCGGAGCTGGCGGCAATGGTGTCGGCGCCGCTCGCGGGACCCAGCTGAATCGAATAGAGCCCGCTACTGGCCGAAGCGGCATAGATTAAATTCGAGCCGGGTTGGGCGGCGACAACGGGGAAGTTTCCCTCGGCCAGGCTGCCGGCGACCGGCGACCAGGTACGGCCGCGATCGCGCGAGATGAACAGTCCGCCCACTCCCACCGAAGCCAGCAGCGTCTTCCCCGCGACGGCAACGTCGCGAATCGCCACTTCGGGCAGACCGTGCGCGGCGCGGGTCCAATGCGTTCCGCCGTCGTAGGAGATGTAGAGGCCCCGCGTCGTCAGCGTCAGCAGCGACTGCGGATCGCTAATCTCCAGCCGCACCACGTTTCCGGCCGACGAGGGAAGATCGCGCCAGTTCCAGCTGCCCCCGCCATTGTCGGAGAAAACCATTCCGTGCTCGGTAGCCACCCAGAGCCGCTTGCCGCCCGGCGAAACGGCCACCGACTGCACCGGCAGGATCAAAGGAGCAAAGCGGACCTCGCTCCAGGTGGCGCCGCGGTCATCCGACCGCAGCAGCCCGTAGGAGGTGGCCGCGTACCAGCCGTCCCTGCTGAAAGCCATGTCTTGGACAACCAGGTCGAACGGCCGGCGATCCGGCTTGATCAAGCGGCCATTCTGAAACGTCCAGGCGGCTTCGCCGGCAAGCTGACCGGAACGAACCCAGGAGCGGCGGGCGGGATCGTAGCGGAGCAGTCCGCCCTTGTCGAGCGCGGCGAGCCAGCCATTGGGGGCGGCGTAGAGCCGGCGCACCGATTCCCAGCGCAGGTTCGCGCCGAGCGGCTTCCAGCTAACGCCTCCATTGTCGGTGACGACGACCGGGTTGGGGGCGTCGGAAAGAATTGCCAGGACGCGGCCGGGACGCGCGCGATCCAGGGCCACAGCCGCGATCTCGCGATGGTTGAACCCGTCGTTGGACGGCTGGTAGGTGCGGCCGCCGTTGCTGGAAACCAGCACGCCCAGTCTCTCGGTTCCGATGATAATCCTGCCTTCCCGGCGCGGGTCGACGACGAGCGCGTTGATGATCCAGTTCGCGGGCGTCATGCGATGCCAGGAAGCTCCTCCGCTGGTCGTCTTCCAAAGCCCTTCGGTCGTGCCGGCGTAGACGGTGGCGCGATGCAGGGGATCCTGCACGATCACCTGCGTTCGCCGCGCCGACGTGGGGATGCCCTGCACTTTCACCCACTGCAAGCCGCCGTTGTAGCTGCGGTAGATGCCCGAACAGGAACTCAAATAGACCAGACGGGGACGGAGCGGATCGATCGCGATGCTGAAAACGTCGGAATCGTCGATCATGCCGGCGTGGATCGGGAACCAGCGCTTGCCGCCGTCGACCGTCTTCCAAGGCAGATGGTAGGTGCCCGCGTAGATCGTGCGGGGCTCGCGCGGATCGATGGCCACCGAATCCAGATTGCGAATCTCGCCGCTTCCGGCGGGCGAAATTCGCTGCCATTGCTTTCCGCCGTCGATCGAGCGGAAAACGCCGTCGAGCGCTCCGGCAACCAGGATATTCGGATCGGATGCCGACTGGGCCAGGGCGCGCACGGCGTGGCCGGCCAGGCCAAGCGGCTGCCAGTTGCGGCCCCCGTCCTCACTCCGGTAGACGCCGCCGCCACCGGATGGGTTTAGAGACCAAACGCCCGCGTAGAGGCGCCGGCTGCTTCGCGGATCGACAATGATGGCGGCGACAACGTTATCGAGCCGCCGGCCCACGCGGCCGGCCATGGCCCAGTGCGCGCCATCGTCGGCCGATGTGAAAACCTGGCCGTCGGCCGTGCCGAGATAGAGAACGCTGGGGTGGTTTGGATCCGAGACGAGCGAACGAACGTCACCGCCCGGCGGCCCCATCGAGCGCCAGACCTGGGCGGAGGCCGGCATGGCCGCGAGCAATGCAAAAGCCGCCATGGCAAGAGGGAACCATCGTTGGAGACAGAACCCGAATTTCCGGTTCATGGCGAGCGCCATTTCCCCATCAGCTTAGCAAGGGTCGAAAACCAGCGGCAATAAAAACGGGCGGGCTGCGTGTCCGCTTCGGCACGCAGCCCGCCCGGCTGAAGGTGAATTAGTAGGTGGCCCCTTCCGGCACCCAGATGATGTCGATGCGGTTGCTCTGCTTCCGGGTCTCGCCCGCGGTTACCGTGCCGGTGCGGGTTTCGATGCGGTCGGCGGAGATGCCCTTCGACACCAGATACTTCTGGGCGTTGGTGGAGCGTTCGCCAGCGCGCCGCTCGGCCAGACGCTGCACGCGAGCGGTTTTGCCCGGCGAAGCGTAGCCGATGACGACCACGTGAGCTCCGGTCTCGTTCTGCAGCCGGAGAGCGACGTTGTCGAGAACGCGCTTGCAAACGTTGTCGACGCGCGTGCTGTTGTCGCGGAACAGGCACTGATCGATCTTGCTGGCCTGCGGCTTCGGCGGAGGCGGAGCCTGCACCGTCACCTGCACCTGGCAATCCGCCGCGGCACCCTTCTCGTTCTCGACGCGGCCGGTGATCGTGTAGGTGCCCGGAGCCAGGCCGGTCGAATCGAAGGTGACCGAGGCGCCCGAACCGATGATCTGGCCGCCGGTCGTGCGCCACGTGTAGGTAAGCGTGGTGCCGCTCTCATCGTGGACGTTGGCCGTGATCCCGACCCGCTCGCCCGGCAGGACGGAGGGCTTCACCGACGAGCACGCCATGGTCGGCGGCGGAATCGGCTTCGGCGTAACGGTGATCTCTTGCGATGAAGTGGCAAAGTTGCCGTAGGGATCCCCGGCCCGAACGGTCAGCGTATATTTGCCCGGGTTGGCGCCGTCGGGATCCCATTGGACATCGGGACCGGTGCCGCGAATCGAGCCGGCTGGCGCGGTCCAGGTGTAAGTGAGCGAGTGGCCAAGCGTGTCGGTGCCATGCGCGGTGAGGTGGACCATCTGGCCCGCATCCTGCACGACGCTCTGCGGGTCGGCCGTGGAGGTAACGGTGACGTTGTCGGCTGGAGCCGGCTTGCCGGGCCAGTATTCGGCGTTGATCTTGACGACGAAGCCGCTCCGGTCGAAGTTCTGCGGCAGATTCAGCATGTAACGGTAGCCGGCGTCGACCGAGACGATGTGCCAGGGGTAGACGCGGATGCCCCAGATGCCGTCGACCGGATCGCGCGGCCCGAAAGTCGTTGTGGGCGTGGCGTTGCCGTCGTAAATCACGCCGTTGTATTCGGTCATCAACTGGAAGCGGCTACGGGGAAAGAAAATGAATCCGGTGCCGATGTGTTCCTGGTCGGCCAGCGTCACGCTCACCGGACCGGACGGCACGTATTGTTCCGGCGGAGGAAGCGGACCAACGACGGAGCCGCGTGGGTCTTGCGTGAACTCGTGGCCGTAGTCGAAAGACCAAGTGACGACATTGGCGAAAGTCTTGCTCACCGTGACTCCCAGCAGATCGGCCCAGGCGCCGCTTTGCATGCCGCCCTCGTTGTACAGCTGAGTGATGTTCGTCTTCGTGGGGATATAGACTTCGTCGCGTATGGCCAGGCTGACCGGATTGCCGCGCGTTTCGGAAAGAATCCCGTACTTGACGCCGAGCGTTACCGGGCCGATGCCGCCGTTGTTAATCCCGGCGAAGGGAAAATCTTCGGAATAAACGGGGCCGGATCCAAAGGGAATCACGTACGGCGTGCCAGGGTATACCGGCTTTGGGCAGTATTCGGGGTAGAGGTTCAAAGGGCATGCGTTGCTGCTCAACGCACCCGGATCCCGGGTTTGGATATGACGGTAGACGTCCCACCCGCCGAAAATCGTCAGTCGGTTCGTCACGCCAAACCCGACCATCGTTCCCACGTCGAAGACATTCAGCGAACCGGGCGCTCGCCCGTACTTATTGACGTAACCGGTGACGTCATAGGCGCCGCGCGGCAGCGTGTCGCCGGTATTCAGCGTGAACATGCCGGGCGTGCCGTTTGTTCCCGGCATCGGCACCCATTGGCCGATACCCTTTCCGACGCCTTCGTTCATGACGCGCAGCGCTTCGGGACTGAGCCGCTTCTGCGATTGCGCTCCCTCTTGCTTCGCGCGCTTCGCGTTTGCGCTCGCCGCTTTCTTGTCCTTGGCCTTCTTCGGGGAAGGACGGCCGCTTGCGAAAATCGCCGGGGCCGCAAATAACCCCAAAACCAGAAGAACGAGAACTCGACAACTACCTTTCAACATGATCCCTCCATGAACGCGGCTCCCCGCTCCGTTCAAGCACACACGCGGATTTGGTCGCACCAGCACTTCCCATGTGGAGCAACGGCTTAGACAGCAATGCCCACTAGCCGACTGCTCGCAGGTCGACAATCGGCCCGTAAAACAATTTAGAAGAACAATTAAAAGAATAAACAGACCGTCAACCTCAGTCAAACCAATCTTTAGCGAGTTTTCTTGCTGCTATACAGGTACCAGAACGACACCCCATGCCTTCGCCATTCAATCCTGCTAACATGGCGGGCATGCGCGCGGACATCGTTATTGTCGGTGCGGGAATCATCGGAGCAGCTCTAGCCGCCGAACTTTCACGCGAGCGGACCGGCGTACTCCTGCTCGACAGACAAAAACCGGCGTCGGAAGCCACTTGGGCCGCCGCTGGAATGCTGGCGCCTACGCCGGAGGCGTCCGACCCGGCTGCTATGGGGCCTCTGGCGCGGGCCAGCCTCGAACTCTATCCGGCCTTCGTCGAGCAGGTTGAGGCGGAATCGGGGATCCGCGTGGGCTTTCAGCGCAGCGGCGCGCTGCTGGCGTTTTTCGAGCCCAGCGCCGAACACGAGTTAACCGCATATCAGGCGAGGCTGGCACGGATCGACTTCGCCTGCCAGCTGCTGACCGGCGAAGAGGTTCGCCTTCGCGAACCACGGCTGAATCCAGCCGTGGCCGCCGGCCTTTGGCTCGGTGGTGAAGCGTCGGTCGACAACCGGACGCTCGGGCGCGCGGTGGTTCTGGCCGCCCAGCGCCGCGGCGCCGTATTGCGAAGCGGCGTCGAAGTGACCGGAGTGCTGCTCGATGGGCACCGTTGCCTCGGCGTGATGGCGGGCGGCGAGAAGATAACGGCGGGGCACGTGGTGATCGCGGCGGGATGCTACTCGGCGCGCATCGAGGGGGCCGGGCGCTACGCACCCACCCGGCCGGTTCGAGGACAGATGGTCGCGCTCGATGCGGGAATCGCGCGGCCGGCTTCGGTCGTTCGTTCCGAGCGGGGCTACCTGGTGCCGCGCGAGGATGGACGCGTACTCGCCGGCAGCACGCTCGAAGAGGCGGGATACGACAAGAACCAGACGCCACAGGGCCTGCGGAGAATCTTGGACGCAGCCGTGGAAATGGTGCCGCCGCTCGACAGCGCGCCGATTCTCGAAACCTGGTCCGGGCTGCGTCCCGATACGCCCGATCATTTGCCGATTCTCGGCCCGACGGAAATCGAAGGCTTATCCATCGCCACCGGCCACTACCGCAACGGCATTCTGCTGGCTCCGATCACGGCTCGCCTGGGGCGCCAGTGGCTGCTCGGGCAAAAAACCGACCTGTCGCTCGATGCCTTCCGTCCGCACCGGTTTGCCGGGTCCGCGCCAACACGCGCCCACTCCTAGTCGATCACCCGGTCCCGCCCATACCGCTTCGCGCATGAGCCCCGAGGCTTCCCTGCGGCCAAACCCGGCATCCCAAAAGAGCGCGGTTCCCGGAGCCAATCGATATCCGCGTGGGTTGCGTTCCGGCCCGCACCGGGGCCGCACCGGGCCCGAGCTGCGCCCATGGCGGCCACGGAAAAACGGTGCTCGATAGGGCTCATGCGAGCTTGCGATCCGGAGGCAAGTTGTATACTGGAAAAGAAATGAAAAACACAAGCGCAGTCCTCGAAGAGGGCCATCTCTTCTTTGACAATTTCCGTCGTTGGGGTTTTCTCGAAGCCGATTTGGATCCGCTAGGCTTTTACCAGCCGCCGCCCCATCCGGAACTCTCGATGCAGGGCGAACTGGCCGAGCGGGCGCGGGCCATCTACTGCGGAACCATCGGCGCCGAATTCATGCACATTCCCGATCCCGAGCAGCGGCGCTGGGTGCAGGAACGGATGGAAGCGGAAGCGCCGGAAGTGGACCGGCAGGCGATGCTCGATCGGCTGGTGCAAGCGGACGTGTTCGAGCAGGTGCTGCAAGCCCACTACATCGGCACCAAACGGTTCTCACTCGAAGGCACCTCCGGCGTGCTGCCTCTGCTCGACGAAGCGCTGGACGCCGCCGCGGGCAATGGAACCGATTGCGTGGTGCTGGCGATGAGCCACCGCGGCCGGTTGAACCTGATGCTGAACCTCGTGGGTCGGCCGGCCACGGATATCTTGGCGGGTTTCGAGGACGTCGATCCGCGCAGCGTGCTCGGCGGCGGAGACGTGAAATATCATCACGGCGCCACGGGCGAATACATCACCCGCGGCGGCCGCAGGCTGGAGATGCACATGGTGTCCAATCCCAGCCATCTCGAGGCCGTCGATCCGGTCGCCATGGGCCGCTCCCGGGCGAAACAGGTACGCCTGGGCCGCGACGGCCGCCGGCGGGTGCTGACGGTTGTGCTCCACGGCGATGCCGCCTTTGCAGGCCAGGGCGTCGCCGCCGAAACGCTGAACATGGCCAACCTCTCAGGCTATACGGTCGGCGGCACGTTCCACGTCGTCGTCAACAACCTGATCGGCTTTACCACCGGCCCGGCCGATTTGCATTCCTCCCGATTCGCTTCCGACGTCGCCCACCGCCTGCCGATCCCCATCTTCCACGTCAACGGCGAGGACCCCGAAGCGATCGTTCGGGTCGGCAGGATGGCCGAAGAATTCCGCCATACGTTTGGGAGCGATGTGGTGGTCGACCTGGTGGGCTATCGCCGGTACGGCCACAGCGAAATCGACGATCCCACGATCACGCAGCCGGTGCTCTACGCCAAGATCAAGCAGCATCCGCCGCTCAGCCGCATCTACGCCAACCGCATCGGCGTCGATGCCGAGCCGATCGCCAAGCAGGCGCGCGAGCGGCTCGAAGCCGCGATGCAACAGGCCTCCAAAGCAACCAAAATCCCCTCCTTGCATGAATTGCCCGGTTACTGGTCGGGATTCGAGCTGGGGCTCTGGAATCCGGCTCTGGAGGTGGACACCGGCGTCGAGGCCGGCCGTCTGGCCCGTATCGCCGAGCGAATGTCCGCCTATCCAAGGGATTTTTCAATCCATCCGAAGGTGAAGCGGCTGCTCGATCAGCGCGCGGCCATGGGCCGGGGTGAGCTATCGCTCGATTACGGCACGGCCGAGGGACTGGCGTTCGGCACGCTGCTCACAGAGGGCGTTCCGGTGCGGCTGGCGGGCGAAGATAGCCGGCGCGGCACGTTCAACCAGCGGCACCAGGTGCTCTACGACACGCGCACCGAACAGCCCTATATTCCCCTCGAACACATCGGCGAGGATCAGCCCCGGTTCGAGATTTACAATTCGCCGCTATCGGAAGCGGCCGGACTGGGTTTCGAATACGGCTATAGCCGCGACTATCCCGAGACGCTGACGTTGTGGGAGGCGCAGTTCGGCGACTTCGCCAACGGAGCGCAGGTCGTCATCGACCAATTCATCGTTGCCGGCCAGGACAAATGGAACCTGCCTTCGGGCCTGGTGCTGCTGCTGCCGCACGGCTACGAGGGACAGGGCCCGGAGCATTCCAGCGCGCGAATCGAACGGTTCCTGCAACTGGCCGCGCGCGACAACATCCAGGTGTGCCAGCCGTCGACCGCGGCGCAGTATTTTCATCTGTTGCGCAGGCAGGCGTTGCGGCGGTGGCGCAAGCCGCTGGTCGTCTTCACGCCCAAGAGCATGTTGCGCCATCCCGACGCCCTCTCGCCGCTGGCCGATTTCAGCCTTCCCCGCTTCGTGCCCGTCGTTCCCGATCCGGAAGTCACCGGCGCATCGCGCGTGCTCGTGGCAACCGGCAAGATCGGACACGAATTGCGCGCCGAGCGTCGCCGCCGGCAAGACCGTTCCACCGCGATCCTTTTTCTCGATCAGATCTACCCCTTTCCCGAGGCCGACCTCGCCGCCCAACTGGCCCGGCACCCGCAAGCGCGCGAAATCGTCTGGGTCCAGGAAGAACCGGCGAACATGGGGGCATTCCACTACGTTTTTCCGCACCTGCGCCGCATGGCGCCCGACTGCGCGGTGCGGTCGGTGAAGCGGTCGGCCGCGGCCAGCCCCGCCACCGGCTCGGCCAAGGCGCACGAGCTCGAACAGAAGGCGATTCTCGAGCTCGCCTTTGCCCCACTGGCCCACTGAAGCGCTTCGGGGGAATCGAAGGCCCGGTGCGCATGGCTGGCGCGCACAGGCTTTTGGAGCGGAGCGGGGTGAGCGGCTCGCCAGCATGCGCGCCTATTTGGATCACCCGAAAATGAGGTATTCTAAGGTTCTGACCCGATCGACGGGGAAGCCGTTTATTGGCGGCTGAAATGAATTCGCGGACGGAGGTAAAGAGGTGAATATGAAAAAAGTCTTTCAATTGGCTGTCTTCGCCCTGGGGGTTGCTCTCCTCATTCCTGCTGCTCACGCTCAGAAGACAAAGTTCACGGCCACCCTTTCCGGAACCAATGAAGTTCCGGCCGTGGAAACTTCCGCGCATGGCCGCGCCACGTTTCGACTGAGCCGGAGCGGCAAGAGCATCTTGTATACCGTTACCGTGGCGGGCGTCGAGAACCCCACGATGGCCCATATCCACATGGGAGCGGCGGACGCAAACGGCCCGATTGTCGTTTGGCTCTATCCTACGAAGGCTCACCCGCTGAAATCGGGAAAGGTTACCGGCCTGCTAGGTCGGGGCGTCATCACGGAGTCGAACCTGGTTGGACCGCTTAAGGGAAAAACCCTCGCGGACCTCTTGCAAGAAATGCGGACCGGCAACACCTACGTCAACGTTCACAGCAAGGCCAATCCTGGCGGAGAACTTCGAGGGAAGATCGAATAAGCGGCTTGCCTTCGAGTGGTCTTCCATAACCGTCCGAGACTTCCGTTTTTCGCCGGAGCGCGGCTTTCAGCCTGGGCGCATGGTTTTTCCGCTGGCGGTCGGCGGCGGCCGCGCCTGGGCGGGAAGCCGCTGCGCCGGCCCGTTTGCGGCACGCCGCCCCGCGCAACCACAGCCGCTTTCGCAGCGGGGCCGGCCGGGCCGGCGCGGCTCCGGGCCAACCGGCCTTGAGAACGACCGCTTCACTTCCAACCAGATTTTGAACACCCTCTCTTAGCGCGGCCGCCGCGGGCAAAGCGAATCCATCGAAAAAGGTGTCGAAGGGAGGATCGGCCCATGGACCTGCTCGAATATATCGATCAACACCAGAACGAGCACCTGACCGAGCTGTGCGCTCTGCTCCGGATTCCGAGCGTGAGCGCCAAGAGCGAGCACAAAAGAGACATCGAGCAGGCCGCGGGCTGGCTGGCCGCGAAGCTGCGCGCCATCGGCATGGAACGAGTGGAAACCATCCCCACCAAGCTGCATCCGCTCGTCTACGCGGAGTGGCTCGGAGCGCCGGGCAAGCCAACCGTGCTCTTCTACGGGCACTATGACGTTCAGCCGCCCGAACCCCTGGAATTGTGGACTTCGCCTCCGTTCGAGCCAACCGTGCGCAACGGCCAGCTCTGGGCGCGCGGGTCGGCCGACGACAAGGGACAGGTGCACATCCATCTGGCCGCGCTCGATTCCTTGATGAAGGTGCGGGGACGGCTGCCGATCAACATCAAGTTGATTCTGGAAGGCGAGGAGGAGGTGGGTAGCGCGAGCCTATACGAGTTCGTGCGGAAACACAGGGACAAGCTCAGGGCCGACGCCCTGCTGGTTTCCGACACGTCGATGGTGGCTCTGGGCGTGCCCTCGATCAGTTACGGGCTGCGCGGGCTGAACTACTATCAGGTGGAAATTACCGGCGCGAGCCAGGATTTGCATTCCGGTCTATTCGGCGGGGCGGCGCCGAATCCGCTGCAGGCGCTGGCGGACGTTTTCGCCCGGCTGCACGACCGCAATGGGCGAGTAGCGGTTCCCGGTTTTTACCGGGACGTGAAGCCGTTGAGAAAGCGGGAACGGCGCTCCTTGCGGGCCCTGCCGTGGAATGAGAAGCAATTTCGCCGCTTCCTCGGCGCTCGAGGCCTGACGGGGGAGAAGGGATACACGGTGATCGAGCGGCTCTGGTGCCGGCCCACGCTCGAACTCAACGGGATGTGGGGCGGCTATACGGGTGAAGGAGCGAAGACGGTGATTCCGGCGAAAGCCTATGCGAAGTTTTCGACGCGGCTCGTGCCGGACCAGGACCCCCAAAAGACCGCGCGGCAAGTGGAAAAGCAGCTGCGGCGGCTGCTGCCCAAGAGCGTGAGCTGCAAATTCGAGACGCTCAGCCAGGGCAAGCCCTGGGTGGCTCCCTACGACCACCCCATTTTCCAGACGGCGCAGCGGGCCCTCGGCGAGGGCTTCGGACGGAAGGCGGTTTTTGTTCGCGACGGCGGCTCGATCCCGTTTGTGACCGAGGTGCACGACATCCTTCGGGTGCCATGCCTGCTGATGGGATTTGGCCAACCCGACGAGAACGCCCATGCGCCGGACGAGCATTTGGCGCTCGCGCACTATTTCGGCGGAATCCGCTCGGTAGCGCGATTCTACGAGGAGATGGCCGCTCTTCCCGCCCGCGGAAAAGGCTCCCCAGGGCGTTTTTGAGCCTGGAGAGCGGTGAATTTCGATGCGGGTATCGAAATTCCATGTAATTTTGCGGTTTTTTCGCTTGCCTTCAACCAAGCGGATGTCTATAGTGCCGCGATAAGCGCGTATTTAGCGGGTAAGCGCGTGGATTGTCACGAGGAGGATCGAATTCAATGGCGGCCAACCCGATGAGCAAAGCCAAGACGGTGGCTTATCTGGCAGATAAGTGCGACGTTCCGAAGAAAACGGTGAACTCATTTTTTGAGGAGCTGTTCAAGCTCACCGTGAAGGAATGCAAATCCGGGGCGGGAAAATTCGTCGTTCCCGGCCTGGCACGAGTAGTCAAGAGGCATACCAAGGCACGCATGGGCCGCAACCCGAGAACCGGCGAGCCGATCAAGATCAAAGCCAAGACGGTCGTGAGAATTCGCCCGTCGAAGCAGCTCAAGGATTCGGCACTCAAGTAGGCCTTTTCTTCCCGCCGCCCGGAGGGCCTGAACGGTCCTCCGGGCGGCCGCTTTTCCCCCCGGTTTCCGCCCTCGGAGCGCAAAATGCCGGTAGTGCACCCGCCCGATTGCAGCGGGGCCGGCGGCCCAGTTCTCGACTCAACCGAAATACCGATCCGCCTGGCGCGAGAGAAATATGGCGCCGGGAAAGCGGCCCGGCTTCCCGCCCGCTCCGGCGCGCCCGATTGCGCGTAGTGAATTCGGGACGGCTGCCGGTCCGACGCGCAAAGAAGCGCGCGCGCCTCACATGGCATAATCGGTGTTTGCCATGATTCACGAATCGGGACTGCTGACCGACCTCTACGAACTCACCATGGCGGCCGGGTACGTCGAAACGGGCCTGGACGGTCGCGCCACGTTCGAACTCTTCGCCCGCCATCTCCCCAAGCAACGAAATTACCTGGTGGTGGCCGGGGTCGAGCAGGCGCTGGATTTTCTCGAAAAGGTTCATTTCACGGGCGAGGAAATCCGCTACCTGCGGCGGCATCCGGCGTTCGGAAGCGTTGGACGTAAGTTCTTCGACTACCTGCGCCGATTCCGATTCCGCGGGAACGTTTGGGCGATGCCCGAAGGCACGATCGCCTTCGCGGGAGAGCCGCTGCTGCGGGTGGAAGGGCCGCTTGCCGAAGTCCAATTGGTGGAGACCTACCTGCTGGCGGCGATCCATTTCCAGACGCTCGTCGCCAGCAAAGCCGCCCGCGTGGTGACGGCGGCGCGCGGGCGGCCGGTGATCGAATTCGGTTCGCGGCGGGCGCATGGAATTGAGGCGGGAGTGCTGGCGGCGCGGGCGGCATGGATTGCCGGGTGCGCGGGGACCTCAAATGGCTACGCTGGGCGCCGGTACGCCATCCCGTCCTTCGGCACGCAGGCGCATTCCTGGGTGATGGCCCACGCTACCGAGATGGAGGCCTTCGGCCGGTTCCTCGACGTGTTTCCCGATGCTTCGACATTGCTGGTGGATACCTACGACACCCGCCGCGCCATCGAAGGAATCATCCGCATGGGGCGCAAACCGGCCGGCCTGCGGCTCGACAGCGGGAATCTGGCCGAAGACAGCCGTTGGGCGTGCGAGCGCCTGAAACAGGCCGGGTGGGGCGAGGTCCGAATTTTCGTCTCGGGAGACCTGGACGAGACGCGGATCGATGCCCTGCTGCGCGCCGGGGCCGAAGTGGATGGGTTTGGAGTGGGCACGGCGCTGGTGACTTCTTCGGACTCGCCGTCGCTCGGACTGATCTACAAACTGGTGGAAGTGCGCAGAGACAATCTCCCGGTCGGCGTCGCCAAGTTCAGTCCTGGCAAGGCAACCTATCCCGGACCGAAACAGGTGTTCCGCCTGCGCGACCGGTCCGGGCAATTCTCCGGAGATCGAATCGCGCTGGTGGAAGAACGGCTGGCGCGCGGGGAACCGTTGCTGGCGCCCGCGATTCGCAACGGGCGGCGGATTCGGGCGGCCGCGCCGCTCGCCGAGGCCCGCGAGCGCTGCCGGAAAGAGCTTCTGCTCTTGCCCGAACGCTACCGCCGCATCGACCGGCGCGCCGTTTTCCCGGTGAGCTACAGCCGGCGTCTCGAAAAGATGTTCGAGCGCATGCGCCGCGCCGCGCTCGAGCGCGCGCGGTAGAATAAAAAGAGGATAGCTGGCGCCGGGAACTGGGACTCATGGCCTCGCGCGACATCGTTTTTTGGGACGTGGATACGCAGCGGGATTTCATGCTGCCGGGGGGAAAGCTGTATGTCCCGGGAGCGGAAAGACTGATCCCGCGCATCGAGAGTCTGGTGAATCTGGCGCGGGAAGGCCGGGTGCTCTTGATCTCCTCGGTCGATGCGCACACCCCCGACGATCCCGAATTTCGCGACTGGCCCCCGCATTGCGTGCAGGGAACGCCGGGACAGAGGAAGATTCCCGAGACGCTGACCGGTGATTTGCTGCTCGTGCCGAATCACCCCGAATTTCATCTGCCGTGCAATTTGTGGATATACAAGCAGATCATCGTGGAAAAGCAGACGCTCGATGATTTCGACAATCCCAACACGGAGCGGATTCTGAAACAGCTTGGGGCGGATGCGGAATATTGCGTATTCGGCGTGGTCACCGAATACTGCGTCCGGCTGGCGGTGATGGGACTTCTTAAGCGGGGCTTCCACGTCGCCGTGGTGACCGACGCGATCATGGCACTCGATGAAGAGGAAGGCCGCCGCTCGATTGCCGAATTCGTCTCGGCAGGGGCGCAACTGCTCGAAACCGGCGAGGCCGTAGCGTTGGTCGAGGCCGCCGGGCACGCGGGCGCGGACTGAGCCCCACAACGGCGCAGCGCTAGGCAGGCCTCTTGCCGGCGAAGCCAGACCCGCGACCGGGGACGAAGAGCCGGTTGTAGACGGCCATCAGCGCCGCGGTCATCGCTCCGATTCCACCGAGTACCCACCAAAGCTGCTGGGGCCGGTGCAACACGCCGCCGTAGTAATCGAGCAAGCGCCCGCCAATCTGTCCGGAAATGAAATAGCCGAGGGCGACGGGCAGAAATGCGTAACCCATGAACACTCCCTGCTGACCGCTCGGAGCGAGGCGGGAGACGTATTCGTAGAAGCGCGGGGCCTGGGTCATTTCCCCCAGAGAAAAGACGACGAGCGCGGCAACGGCCATCCAGATCGAGCGATGGAGGGAAAGGGTGAACATGGAAAGCGCCGCGAGAACGACGCCGGCGATCATCGCGCCGAAGGTGGCCACGGCGCGCGTGAGATAGCTGACCAGCACCTGAAAGAAAATGATCATGAGACCGTCGATTGCGAGCAGGCGGCCGATCGCGGCGGCGCTCATCGCGGGAGCGACGTAGCGGTGAATGTAGGAGGGCATGACGACGAAGAAGGCGTAAAACGTAACCCAGTAACCGGAAAAGATCGCCAGGAACAGCACGAAACGCCAGTTCCGTAGCACCAGGAGCGTGTTTGCGAGCGCTTCGCGCACCGTTGCCACCGCGCGCCCGGCCCCCGGCTCGGCGGGCTCGTGAAAGAACAGCAGCACCACCGCGACCATGGCGAAGACGGCCAGGGAACAGAAGCGAAACACGCCCTCCATGCCGAAACCCGGCACGATCGCCGCTCCGATCAGCGGACCGAGCGCTCCGCCGACGTTGACCAGCGTGTAGTAGATCGAATATCCGATCGAGCGAACCGCTTCGGTTGAAGACACGGCGACCGTTCCCACGACGCACGGCTTGACGAGCGCCGGACCCAGCGCCGTGACCATCAGAATCGCCAGCAGCAGCCAATAGAGAGGAACCGCCGTGCGGACCGGGCGCATCCAGGAACTGGAAACCGAACCCAGTAAAAAGTAGCCCGTGCCGGCGAACAAATAGGCAACCGCGAGCGCGCGCCGAAAACCGAAACGATCGGCCAGCGAACCGACCAGCACGGGCAGGGCGTAGACCATCAGGCCGAACCAGCCCATCAGTTCGCCGGCGGCCACGACGGATAGCTTGAGTTTCTCGGTCAGGAACAGGAGCAGAAAGGCCTGCTGCCCGTAGAAGGCCAGCCGCTCAAAGAGTTCGCTGGTGTTCGCCACCCAGAAAGCGGCCCCGAAACCCGCGCGAATGCGCCCGAGCCGGCGAGCGATGTCCACGGCGCCTCCCTGCCTGATTGGGCTGCATTGTAACGGAAGGCCGGCGCCGGCTTGGACGATATATTGTTGCGAACGCGTGCCGGGGTAGTAGGTGTGGTAGGGGGGTCTAGTTTCGACCCCTTGCGGACGTTCCCTCAGTCGCCAATCGAACGAATCACTTCCGCCGGATTTCCTCCGACAAGCGTATCCGGGGGAACGTCCTTGGTGACTACCGAACCCGTCGCGACGACCGAATTCTCCCCGACGGTTACGCCGCCGATGATGGTCGCGCCGGCGGCGATCCATACGTTTCTCCCAATCACGATGGGCTTTCCGACTACGCACGCGCGTCGCTCGGATGGCGCGACCGGGTGGCCGGCCGAGATGATACTCACGTTCGGCCCGATCATCACGTCATCGCCAATGCTAATCTCGGCAAGGTCGTATAGGGTGCAGTTCTGATTGATGAAGACGCGATGGCCAACGCGGATTTCGAGGCCACAGGCAGTGTAGAAAGGCGGGATGAGTCGGAAGTGGTCATCGACCTTCCTGCCAGTCAGCTCGCTGAATAGGGCTCGTATTTCATCTGCATCGTCGAACGTCAATCGGTTGATAGCGGGAGTGATCGCCATCGCCCGCTTCGTATTTGCGAAGAAGGCATCCGCCTCCGGCGTTCCCGTGCGAATGATTCTGGTGCCGTCGTCACTCGACATCCGTTATTTCCTCGGGTTGTGGTTGACCGTGTGTTTCGGCGCGCGTGGGTCGCGCCGAGACTCGCCGAGTATAGCCGCAAAGCCGAAGGCCCGAAACCCGGCTGAAGCGGCAATTCAAAACGCCCCACTACTCCACTCGGCGCCGATTTTGCGCCCGGAGGGGTTGTGCTACTATCGCGACTTCATAACGAACGCGGCTGGCGAAGGCGCGCTCGTTGTCAGGATTGGTGGGTGCCCACTCTTACCATGAAAGCGCTGCGCAAGGCTCGTGCCGGCCGCGGCGCTCGGATCGAAACCGTTCCCGTTCCCGCGATCGGTCCCGGCGATGCGCTGGTGCGCGTGCGCGCGGCATCGATCTGCGGCACCGATCTGCATATATACGGTTGGAGCGAGTGGGCCCGGCAGCACATCCATCCCCCGCTCACCTTCGGGCACGAATTCTGCGGCGTCGTCGAGACGGTGGGAGCGGAAGTCGAAGCCCTGGCGCCGGGCGATTTCGTCAGCGCGGAAATGCACGTGAACTGCGGCCAGTGCCTGCCGTGCCGCCTGGGGCAGGGACACGTCTGCCAGCGGCTGAAAATCATCGGGATCGATCTGGACGGCTGCTTCGCGGAATTCGTGAAAATTCCGGCGCGAAACGTCTGGAAAGTGGATCCCGCGATTCCGGCCCGCTACGCGGCCGTGATGGACCCGCTGGGCAACGCCGTGCACACCGTGCTCGCCGGCCCGGTGGCGGGACAAACCGTCGCGGTCACCGGATGCGGGCCCATCGGCCTCATGGCGATTTGCGTCGCGCGAGCCTGCGGCGCTTCGACGCTGGTAGCGACCGAGGTGAACGCCGGCCGGCGCGAACTGGCCAGGAAGATGGGAGCCGACGCCGCGCTCGATCCGAGCGAAGGCGGCGTGGTGGACCGCGTAAAGGAAATGACGGGCGGGGCGGGCGTGGACGTGGTGCTCGAGATGAGCGGCAACCCGGACGCGATTCGCCAGGGCCTCGCGATGCTGCGCCCCGGAGGGCGCGCCTCGCTGCTCGGCATACCGAAAGAGGCGGTCACGCTGGACCTCTACGGCGACATCATCGGCAAGGGAGTGGTGCTGCAAGGAATTCTGGGGCGGCGCATGTACGAGACGTGGGTGGAAATGACGGCGCTGCTCAAGAGCGGGCGGCTGAATCTGGAGCCGCTCTTTCACGAGCGATTGCCTCTGGATGATTTCGAACGGGCCTTTTCCCTGCTCGAGCAGGGAAGCGCGAATAAAGTGCTTTTGTGCCCGGATGGCCCGCTGGATTGATCCCCGCCGCGCTGTCCTATAATGGTTTTCCGTTGCCTCTCCCGAAGGAGGATGCATGACGACCGCTGTCCGGCCCCAGCTTCAATACCTGCACGATGCGCTCGAAGAGTTGAAGTCGCGGCACCTTTACTACCGCCTGCCCGTGCTTTCCGCCGAGCAAAAGGCCGTCACCACGGTCAACGGCCGGGAAGTGATCAATCTGAGCTCGAATAATTATCTGGGGCTGACGACGCACCGGAAGCTGCGAAAAGCGGCGATCGAAGCAACGCGGAAATACGGCGTGGGGACGGCCGCCGTGCGTTCGATTGCCGGCACGATGGACATTCACATGAATCTCGAGGAGCAGATCGCCCACTTCAAGCACACCGAAGCCGCGGTGGTCTTTCAATCCGGCTTCACGGCGAACGCCGGCACCGTGTCGGCGGTGCTGGGCAAAGACGACCTGATCGTCTCGGACGAGCTGAACCACGCCTCGATCATCGACGGCTGCCGTCTGTCGAAAGCCACGATCCGCGTCTTCAAGCATCGCGACCTCGATGATTGCGAGCGTATTTTGAAGGAAACCGAGCACTGGACCGGACGCAAGCTGCTGATCACCGACGGCGTCTTCTCGATGGAGGGAGACGTCGCGCCGCTCCCCGAGCTTTGCGATCTGGCGGAGAAATACGGCTGCATCATGATGGTCGACGACGCGCATTCGACCGGAGTGCTGGGCCGCGGGGGCCGCGGGACCGTCGATCATTGCGGCTGCCACGGGCGCGTGGACATCCAGGTGGGCACGCTCAGCAAGGCGATCGGCGTGATGGGGGGTTACGTTTGCGGCTCGCGAGACCTGGTCGAGTTTCTCTACCATCGGGCCCGCCCGTTTCTGTTTTCCACTTCGCATCCGCCGGCCGTCATCGGGGCCTGCCAGGCGGCGTTCAGCCTGTTGGAATCGGCCGACGGCGAGCGCCTGGTCAAAAGGCTGTGGAGCAACACGAAATTCTTCAAGCGGGGCCTGAAGCGGATGGGTTTCGACACGGGGGAAAGCCAGACACCGATCACGCCGATCATGGTGGGCGACGCGGCCAAGGCCTTCCGATTCTCGCAGGCGCTCTTCGACGAAGGCATTTTCGCGCAGGGGATCGGCTATCCGACCGTTCCGGAGGGCAGGGCGCGCCTGCGAACGATCGTTACGGCGGCGCACAAGCGCAGCGACCTGGAAAGGGCTCTCGAGGTCATCGGCCGTGTGGGCCGGCGCCTGGAGATCGTGCCTGACTGAGGCCGCCCGCCCGGCTGACCTGTTATCCGCGCGCAAAATTCCCGCTTCAAAATAAATAAAGAGGCGGCGCGAGAACATCTCCCGCGGCGGAAAGGAAACGGCAGCCGCTTTGCCGGCCAGGAAACCGACCGGAAAAGATGGCCGCGCCCGTCTGATATACTCGCCCGCCAGCCCTCCCCATGACCGAAACACGCCAGCCGCGCCTCTTCCTGATCGACGCCATGGGCTACATCTTTCGCGCCTATTTCGCGCCGATGGAGCGGTTGCGCAGCCCGTTGGGAATGCCCACCAAGGTGCCTTACCTCTTCGCCAATATGCTGCGCCGCCTGACCAAGCAATGGGAGCCGGATTATCTGGCGGTGGTCTACGACGTGGCGGCGCCGACATTCCGCGACAAACTCTTCGCCGAGTACAAAGCCCAACGCCCGCCGATGCCCGAGGATCTGGCCGTGCAACTGCCCTGGGTGCGCCGCTATTGCGAGGCGATGCGCGTCGCCCAGATCGAATACGAAGGCTATGAAGCCGACGACGTGATCGGCACGCTCGCGCGCCAGGCGGCGGCGAAGGGCCTCGACGCCTTCATCGTTACCAGCGATAAGGATTTCCTGCAACTCGTGCAAGGGTCGGTGCAGGTGCTGATCCCGACCAAGAACGACCGGGTCATCGACCGGGCCACGGTGGAAGATCTCGTGGGCGTGCCGCCCGAGCGCGTTCCCGACGTAATGGCCCTGACGGGCGATTCGATCGACAACGTGCCGGGAGCAAAGGGAATCGGTGAAAAGGGCGCACGGGAACTGGTCGTCCGATTCGGGTCGGTCGAAGCAGCCCTGGACCACGCCGCGGAAGTCGAAAACAAGCGGTACCGCCTGGCCCTGCTCGAACAGCGCGAGCAGGTCCTTCTCTCGAAGCAACTGACCACGATCCATACCGACGTTCCCATCGATCTCGACCTCGACCGCCTGCGGCGCCGCGAGCCGGACGTCGAGGCGTTGCGGAAATTGTATGGAGAGCTCGGCTTTTCCTCGTTGCTGCGCGAACTCGCCCCGGCGTCGGCCGAGGCTCAAGGCAACTACCACAGCGTCGATTCGCCCGAAGCGCTCGAGAAATTTCTGGCGGAAATCGCGCCGGGCCAGGGGGCGGCGTTGTGGCTGGAAACGGCGCCGGAGGATGAGGAGCCGGGTTTCGGCAGCCGGGTCGTGAAATTGGAGGTTTCCGCCGGGGCCGGCAGCGGCGCTGCCGCCTGGAACGGCGATGGCGGCGAGATGCTCGCGGCGCTCGAAAAATGGCTGGGAGACCCATCGCGGCCCAAGGTGGTGCACGATGCCAAGCTGGTCGAACTGCTGGCCGCCGGCGAGAAGGGGTACAGCGTCGCGGGCGTGCGCCATGCCCTCGACTTGTATTCCTACCTGTTGCGGCCGACGACGGCCCGCCACGGCCTGGAAGATATGGTTGCGCGCCGGCTGAACGCAACGCTCGGCGGAGGGGCCGGTGAGCACGCCGATTACCTGATGCGGCTGGTGCCGCTCTTGCGGGCCGACGTCGAGGCGCAGAAACTCGACCAGGTTTACGAACGGATCGATCTGCCCTTGGCGCCGGTGCTGGCGCGCATGGAACGCCGTGGCGTGGGCGTCGACCGGCCAGCTCTCGAGGCATTCTCGGCCGCGGCCGAGCAGGAGACCCGCCGGCTCGAGCGCAGCATCTACGAAGCGGCCGGCTATGAATTCAATATCCTTTCGACGCAACAACTGGGCGAAGTCCTTTTCGATAAGCTGAACCTTCCCTTGCCGCGCCGCCGCGGCAAGGGAAAGGTTCGTTCGACGGCCGCCGACGTGCTGCAAGGACTCGAACCGCTGCATCCACTGCCCGGCATGGTCCGGGAATACCGGGAATCGGCGAAGTTGAAATCCACTTATGCCGATGCCTTGCCCCGCTTGATCGATCCCGCGACCGGGCGCATCCACCCCCGATTCAATCAGACGGGCACCTCGACCGGGCGCCTCAGCTGCTCGAGGCCGAATTTGCAGAACATTCCCGTGCGCACCGAACTCGGCCGCAAGATTCGGGCCGGATTCGTCGCTCGCCCCCGCTGGCGGCTCATATCGGCCGACTATTCGCAAATCGAACTGCGGGTGATGGCTCACCTTTCGGCCGATCCCGTGCTGGCGGGAGCCTTCCAGCGCGGCGAAGACGTCCATTCGCGAACGGCCGAGGAGGTGTTCGGGGTTGGTCCGCTGGCGCAATCGGCCGAGCATCGGCGCGCGGCGAAAATCATCAATTTCGGCATCCTCTACGGCCTGTCGCCATTTGGCCTCGCCGCGCAGCTTCAAATCGGCCAGAAAGACGCCGCCGAGTTCATTGCCCGTTATTTCGAGCGGTACCGCGGCGTGAAGCAATGGCTCGACGGGCAGATCGAGGAAGTCCGCCGGACCGGCTCGACGCGCACGCTGCTGGGCCGCATGCGGCCGATTCCGGAAATCAACGCCCCGCAGGCCGCGCTGCGTAGCCTTGCCGAACGTACGGCCCTCAATACGCCGGTCCAAGGAACGGCGGCCGATTTGATGAAGCTGGCGATGATCGAAACCGACCGGCGGCTCGCCGTCGAAGGCTTGCGCGCCGAATTGATCCTGCAGGTGCACGATGAGCTGGTTCTGGAGGCTCCGGAAGAAGAGTTCAGCCGCGTTTTGAAACTAGTCCGCGAGGCGATGGAGCATGTCTACCCGTTGAATGTGCCGTTGCTGGTCGAAACCAAGGCGGGGCTGAACTGGCGTGACATGCAAGCTACCGACTCAGGCGATGACAGCGCTATCAAGGCCCGCGACTGAAATAAGGGGATCTCCGTAACTAATTACAGGTATTAGGCTTAAATCTTTTAGTGGGCGGCAGTGGAAAATTACGGGATTATCCGTCTGGACAATATGTTTACTCAGGCGTTAATTATATTGACGCCAACCACAGTTGTATGTAGAGTGCTGCGCGAGGGGCATACCATGAATCTCGACAACTGTATCATGGCAACCCACGTTTCGTCCCCCTACCTCAGGGCCCCTCACCGCGCTGGGCTGTCCCCCCCGGCTCCCCCCCCCCCTATCCCCCTCTTCATTCGAGCATTCCGCTCCGAACCTTAGCATCGCATCACCGGATCGGCCGCAGCGCAAGTACCTTTTCGAAGTCGTTGACTGGTGTGAAATAGAATCCGTACAGACGCAAGCAGGGGTGATGAAAATTTTGGCTGGGGCGGGAGGATTCGAACCTCCACCATCTGCATTAACAGTGCAGTGTCCTACCGGTTGGACCACGCCCCAACGGGTTCCCCATGATACGGGAGCGAAATAGCTTATTGCAAACGGGCAGTTTTTTCCTCCGCGCGGCCGGACGCGGCCGTGTATCGGCGCGTCGTTCTCATCTCACCACCTGCTGCAACCAGGCGGTGCCCCGCCCATTTCCCGGCGATGCGGAACTCGATGGATCGGCCACGCGCTGCGCGATGGCTGGTTTTTCGTCCGGATGCGGGCCGCGCGAAACGCCTTGTTTTTCGGGGTTTTTGACAGCCGAGATCGGGCATTGGAAAGCGGTCTGGCGAAGCACATAATCGGGTCAAAGTACCGTTTGACAGAGGGGGGGCGACTGCCTATACTGTTGGTTTTGCCGGGATTGTTGTGTCTCGGTAGTGGAAGGGAAGCCCCAAGCTCCGACAGGGGAGAGTTCGGACACGGAGCTAGGGAACGGCCGTAATGGGGCGCCAGCCCCGCAAAGCCGAACAAGCCTCAATACTCTGACCGCCGGGTTTCCGGAATGACGAAGTGACACCGGTGGGGAGTTCTGTGGTTGCCCCGAGGCCGCAGGATTTCCCTTTTCGGATTGGGAAACCGGCTCTTTTCCCGCACGAAGCGTAGCGGGGGGAGAAGTCGAAGAGTCTCGAGATCAAGGGAGCAGGAAGAGGAGCTCTGTGCCGACTTTTGCGCAGTTGGTTCGCGGTGTCCGGGAAAGGGTTCCGGCAAAGACAAAGGCGCCGGCCCTCGATAGCTGCCCGCAGAAGCGCGGGGTATGCATTCGCGTTTATACGCAGACGCCGAAGAAACCGAACTCGGCGCTCCGGAAGGTTTCGAGAGTGCGCCTGACGAACGCCGTGGAAGTCACGGCCTATATTCCCGGCATCGGCCACAATCTGCAGGAGCACTCGATCGTGCTCGTGCGCGGAGGCCGCGTGAAGGATCTGCCTGGAGTCCGCTATCACATCGTCCGCGGCACGCTTGACGCGGCGGGCGTCGACGGCCGCATGCAAGGCCGTTCGAAGTACGGCGCCAAGCGGCCCAAGGGCGCGGGGAAGTAAGGGAGGAGCCGAATGCCACGTAAAGGAGCAGTCAGCAAACGGCATTCGTTGCCCGATTCGGTCTACGGCGACGAACTAGTGACGAAGTTCATCTCCTGCATGATGTGGGATGGGAAGAAAGCGACCGCCGAGCGCACCTTTTACCGTGCCCTCGAACAGATCGGGCAGAAGGCGACCGAAGAGCCGCTCAAGATTTTCCTGCGCGCGGTCGAAAATACCAAGCCGAACGTCGAAGTGAAATCGAGACGAGTCGGCGGCGCCAACTATCAGGTTCCCGTGGAGGTCAGTCTCTATCGTCGGCAGTCGCTGGCGATCCGCTGGCTGATCCAGTACGCCCGAGGGCGTTCGGGTCGCTCGATGACGGATCGTCTGACCGAGGAACTGCTCGACGCGGCCAACAACCGCGGCGGCGCCATCAAGAAACGGGAAGACGTGCATCGCATGGCCGAAGCCAACAAGGCTTTCGCCCATTATCGCTGGTAAAGGAGTCGGTACAAACGTGCCTCGGGAAGTCCCTATCGAGCAGACGCGCAACATCGGCATCATGGCCCATATCGACGCGGGCAAGACCACGTCGACCGAGCGGATCCTTTATTACACCGGCCGGACTTACAAAATCGGCGAGGTTGACGAAGGCACGACCGTGATGGACTGGATGGAGCAGGAGCGCGAGCGCGGCATCACGATCACTTCGGCCGCCATATCGACCTCCTGGAAGCGTATGGGGCAGGATTTCTGCATCAACATCATCGATACGCCCGGCCACGTCGATTTCACCGTGGAAGTGGAGCGGTCGCTGCGCGTGCTGGACGGGGCGGTGGCGATCTTCGACGCCGTTGCCGGCGTGCAGCCGCAAACCGAGACGGTCTGGCGGCAGGCGGACAAGTACCGCGTGCCGCGAATCGCGTTCGTGAACAAGATGGACCGGCTCGGGGCCGATTTCGACCACGCGGTACGCACGATGCGCACCCGGTTGCAGGCCCATCCGGTTCCCTTGCAGTTTCCCATCGGCAAGGAAGACAGCTTCGTCGGGGTGATCGACTTCATCGAAGAGCGGGCCATCATCTGGCTGGAAGAAACGCTCGGGGCCAAATACGAATACATCGAGCTCGAGAAACTGTGGGATCCGGCCTTCCTCGAAACGCGGCCCGACATCTCCCGGGGACTCAAAGCGTCGGCGATCGACCGGAATTTCTACATCGAACACCGGGAAAAAATGGTGAGCTATATCGCCGAGCACGACGACGCCGTGCTGACCAAATACATCGAGCAGCACGCGCTGACGCCCGAGGATTTGCGCACCTCGATGCGGCGCTCGACCCTGGCCCTGAAGCTGGTGCCGGTGCTGGTCGGCTCGTCGCTCAAAAACAAGGGCGTGCAACCGCTGCTCGACGCGATCGTCGATTACCTGCCCTCGCCGGCCGACGTGCCGCCGGTCGAAGGCGTTTCGCTCGACGAGGAAGAGCCGCTGCTGCGGCGCGCCCTTGACGACCAGCCGTTTTCCGCGTTGGCCTTTAAGATTCAGTCCGATCCCTACGTCGGCAGCGTGACCTACGTGCGCATCTATTCGGGCGAGCTGCATTCGGGAACGGGCATATTCAATTCGACCAGGAACACCCGCGAGCGGGTCGGCCGGCTGCTGCGGATGCACGCGAACAAGCGCGAGGAGATCGACACGCTGTACGCGGGCGACATCGGGGCCGTGGCCGGCCTTAAGAGCGCGACGACCGGGGACACGCTTTGCGACGAAGCTCACGCGATCATCCTCGAACCGATCGAATTCCCGGCGCCGGTCATTTCGGTCGCCATTGAGCCCAAAACCAAGGCCGATCAGGACCGTTTGGGAACGGCGCTTGGCAAGCTGGCCCAGGAGGATCCGACCTTCCGCGTGCACGTCGATCCGGACACCGGCCAAACGCTGATCAGCGGGATGGGCGAACTCCATCTGGAAATCATCGTCGACCGGATGATGCGCGAGTTCGGCGTGGTGGCGAACGTGGGCCGTCCGCAGGTGGCCTACCGGGAAACGATCCGGCGCGCGGCCGAGAGCGAGGGCAGATATATCCGGCAGACCGGCGGACGCGGGCAGTACGGGCATGTGAAGCTGGAAGTGCATCCGCTGCCGACGGCCGACCACGAAGATATGCACGAAATCTCGACCGACCAACTGGAAGCGTGGGTCAAGCAGTTCGCCGGGGCGCGGGCGAAATGGTCGTTCGACAAGGAGAGCCGCCTGCTCTTCATCAACCACATCATCGGCGGCGCGATTCCGCAGGAGTTCATTTCGCCGATCCAGGCCGGCATCGCCGAGGCGATGGAAACCGGTGTGGTGGCCGGCTACGAGATGGTGGATATCGCGGTGGTTCTGGTCGACGGCAGCTATCACGAGGTCGATAGCTCGGAAATTGCATTCAAGATCGCCGGTTCCATGGGATTCCGCAGCGGGTGCCTGAAGGCCGACCCCCGCCTGCTCGAGCCGGTGATGCGGGTCGAGGTGGTGGTGCCCGAGGAATACATGGGCGACGTGATGGGCGACGTGGGCGCGCGGCGCGGGCATATTCAAGGCATGGAGAGCCGGGCGGGGAGCCAGATCATCCGCGCGCAGGTGCCGCTGGCGGAGATGTTCGGCTACGCGACCGAGCTGCGCAGCCGCACGCAGGGGCGCGGAAGTTTCAGCATGCACTTTTCCCATTACGAGGAGGTTCCGGCGCAGGTGTCCGAGGAAATCATCGCTCGCGCAACCGGCCGGGCCGCCCGCTGAGTCCCGTTTCCGAAGTTGAAGCAGGCCCCGAATTGACTGTGGAATTTTGAGGAGCAGAGAGAGCCATGGCAAAGGCGAAATTCGAGCGGTTGAAACCGCATGTGAACATCGGCACGATCGGGCACATCGATCATGGAAAAACCACGCTGACCAGCGCCATCACCAAGGTGCTTGCCAAACACAGTACGGCGGTGCAGTACCGGGCGTTCGATTCGATCGACAACGCGCCGGAAGAGAAGGCGCGGGGAATCACCATTAACGTCGCACACGTCGAGTATGAGACGCCGAACCGCCATTACGCCCACATCGACTGCCCCGGCCACGCCGACTACATCAAGAACATGATCACCGGCGCGGCGCAGATGGACGGCGCGATCCTGGTCGTGGCGGCCACCGACGGGCCGATGCCCCAAACGCGCGAGCATATCCTGCTGGCGCGGCAGGTGGGCGTGCCCTATATCGTCGTTTATCTGAATAAGTGCGACGCGGTCGAAGATCCGGAACTGCTCGAGCTGGTCGAACTCGAAGTGCGGGAGCTCCTGAAGAGCTACGGATTTCCCGGCGACGATGTGCCGGTGGTCCGGGGCTCGGCGCTCGGGGCGCTCAACGGCGAAGAAAAATGGGAAAAGTCGGTGCTCGATCTTATGGCCGCCACCGACCAGTACATTCCCGAACCGCAGCGCGACGTCGACCGGCCGTTCCTGATGCCGATCGAGGACATCTTTTCGATCACCGGCCGCGGCACGGTCGTCACCGGGAGGGTTGAGCGAGGACGGGTTCACGTATCGGAAGAGGTGGAAATCGTCGGCTTCCGGGAAACCCGCAAGACGGTCGTCACCGGCGTCGAAATGTTCCGCAAGCTGCTCGATGAGGGCATGGCCGGCGACAACGTGGGATTGCTGCTGCGCAGCATCGAAAAAGAAGAGGTCGAACGCGGGCAGGTGATCTGCAAGCCAGGCTCGATCACCCCGCACACCAAATTCAAGGCCGAGGTCTACGTGCTGAAAAAGGAAGAGGGTGGGCGCCACACGCCGTTCTTCACCGGCTACCGGCCCCAGTTTTACCTCCGCACGACCGACGTCACGGGCAGCGTCAAGCTGCCCGACGGCGTGGAAATGGTCATGCCGGGTGACAATATTCAGATGGAGGTCGAGTTGATTCAGCCGGTGGCGATGGAGAAGGGGCTGCGCTTCGCGATCCGTGAGGGCGGCCATACCGTTGGCGCCGGCGCGGTGACCGAAGTGATCGCATAATCCAATGCCTGCGGGAGACAAAATCCGGATTCGGCTCAAGGCTTACGATTATCGCGTGCTCGATCAGTCGGCGCGGGAGATCGTCGACACGGCCCGGCGCACCGGGGCGAACGTTGCCGGCCCGATTCCCTTGCCGACTTCGATCAACCGGTGGACGGTGCTGCGCTCCCCGCACGTCGACAAGAAATCGCGCGAGCAGTTCGAAATCCGTACCCACAAGCGGCTGATCGACATCCTCGAGCCGACGCCCGACACCGTCGACGCGCTGATGAAACTCGATCTTCCCCCGGGCGTCGACGTCGAAATCAAGGCGTTCGGCCCGGAACACGAGGCCAAATAGGCGGCTCCGATGGCAGTCAATGGCATTCTCGGAATCAAGCTCGGCATGACGCAAATCTTCGCCGAGAACGGCACGGTGGTCCCGTGCACGGTGATTCAGGCCGGCCCGTGCGTGATCGTGCAGCGGCGCACGCAGGACCGGGACGGGTACGACGCGGTGCAGCTGGGCCTGGTGGAATTCGTCAAGCCGCAGCGGCTGACCAAGGCGCAGCGAGGCCATCTGGAAAAGGCGAGTTTGCCGCCGATGCGGCTGCTGCGCGAGATTCGCCTGGAGGAATCGGCCGAGGAGGCCAAGCCGGGCGACCGGGTGCTCGTCGACGCCTTCGAGCCCGGCGAGCGGGTCGATGTGGTCGGCGTGAGCAAGGGGCACGGATTTCAGGGCGGCGTGAAACGCTGGCACTACCGCGGTGGCGATGCGACGCACGGCTCGATGTTCCATCGCGCCCCGGGCGGTATTGGCGCTAGCTCCTATCCGTCGCGCGTCTGGCTCGGGCAGCACTTCCCCGGCCACATGGGCAACGATCGTAGAACCGTCAAAAACCTTCGGGTAGCGAAGGTGGACAGCGAGGAGAACCTCCTGCTGGTCCGCGGCGCGATCCCCGGCCCGGCCGGTGGCTACGTCGTCGTTCGCAAGGCGAAAAAGGCGAAGTAACAAGAGGATCAAGATGCCGCTCGTGAGTGTTGTCGATCTGGAAGGAAAGCCGGTGGGAGAGGTTGAACTGGCCGAATCGGTATTCGGCGCGAGCGTCAATCCGCACCTGCTGCACGCGGCGGTCCGCTGGCAGCTGGCCGGGCGGCGCGCGGGAACCCACAAGGTCAAGAACCGCGGCGAAGTGAAGGGCGCGGGGCGGAAACTCTGGCGGCAGAAGGGAACCGGGCGCGCGCGCATGGGTTCGGTCCGCTCCCCGCTTTGGCGGCACGGCGGGACCGTGCACGGGCCTACGCCGCGTGATTACTCTTACCGGTTGCCGCGAAAGATGGTACTCGGCGCGCTGCGTTCGGCGCTGTCGGCCAAGCTATCGGAAGGGAGCTTGACGGTCGTCCAGCAGTGGTCTCTCGATTCACACAAGACGAAGGGGTTGCGGCAGATTCTGGACCGCTTCGAGCATGCGGCCGCCAGCGCGCTGCTCGTCGCCGAGGGCGAGAACCGCAACCTGGAGATGGCCAGCCGGAACATGGATGGGGTCAAGCTGCTGCAGCCGAACCAGTTGGGCGCTTATGAGATTTTGCAGCACAAGCGGCTGGTGATGTCGAAGGACGCCGCGCTGCGGCTCAGTACGTCGCTGGCTGCTTCCTCGCGCAAGAACGCGCCGGGAGACGAACGATGATCACCGATGCTTTCCAGATCATTCGCCGGCCCATCATCACCGAGAAGGGTTTGGCGGTGAAGGAGACGCAACACACGGTCGTGTTCGAGGTCGCCTGCGACGCCACCAAGAGTCAAATTCGGGAAGCGGTGCAGAAAATTTTCAAAGTGAAGGTCGCCCAGGTGCGCACGGCCAACTTTTACGGCAAGTTCCGCCGGCGGGGAGCGCGCGGCGGTTACCGGGCCGACTGGAAAAAAGCCTACGTCCGGCTCGCGCCCGGCGAAAAGATGATCGAATATGCCGAGAATCTGTAACCCCGCTTCCGGTTTCGAGCGGGCGGAGGGCTGAACAGCGATGCCCCTGAAAAGCTTCAAACCGTATACAGCCTCACGCCGGTTCCTGACGGTGCTCGACAAGAGCGAGATCACCAAGGACCGGCCGGAAAAGGCCCTGCTCGAGCCGCTGCCGCGGACGGGCGGGCGGAACAATCATGGCGAAGTCAGCTCGTGGCATCGCGGCGGCGGCCACAAGCGGATGTACCGCCGAATCGATTTTCGTCGCGAGAAGACGGGCGTGCCCGCGCGGGTGACCGCGGTCGAATACGATCCGAACCGCTCCGCTCTGGTCGCTCTGCTGCATTACGCCGACGGCGACAAACGCTACATTCTGCGGCCGCTCGGCCTGGAAGTGGGTATGACGGTCTTGAGCGGTCCCGGCGCGGACATCCTGCCCGGCAACTGCCTGCCGCTGCGGAACATCCCGCCCGGCACGATGGTGCACAACCTGGAATTGCAGCCTGGCCGGGGCGGTCAGATGGTGCGCGCGGCGGGTGCCGCGGCCCAGCTGCTCAGCAAGGAAGGTGATTCCGCCCTGGTGAAGCTGCCTTCGGGCGAGGTGCGCCGGATGCGTTTGGAGTGCACGGCGACGGTCGGGCAAGTGGGCAATGTCGATCACGAGAACGTGACCTACGGCAAGGCCGGCCGGTCGCGCTGGATGGGAATCCGGCCAACGGTTCGCGGCGTGGTGATGAATCCGGTCGACCACCCGCACGGCGGCGGCGAGGGTCGCGTAAAGGGAAATCACCCGCAGACGCCTTGGGGTAAGCCGACGCTGGGGGCGAAAACGCGCCGCCGGTCGAAGCAAAATCGGGATATCGTTCAGCGGCGCAAACCCTAAACGGTTGGCGGGGTAAAACGAATATGACATTGGCGAGGAAGCTGACCAAGCGGGGAACCCGGCAGTCCGCCCCCGGCCGGCGCGTGCGACGGCGCAAGCCGGCCTCGCCCCGGCGCAAGGCGCAGAACGTTTCGAGAGCGGCGGCGCATCCCGAGCCGCCGACGGTTCTCTACCGCGCCTGCAAATCGGGCTGGGCGGTGCTCACTGAAAAGGTGCCCAGCGCTCCGCATACGCGGTTTGTTTGCCCGTTCTGCCCTCGCTCGCACCGCGTGCCGGGGCCGGTACGTGGATTCCGCCGGGTGCGCCGGCCGCAGTGGCTGAAACTTTGCCGGGTGTTCGAGTAGGGGGAACGAAATGCCGCGCTCACTGAAAAAGGGACCGTTCGTTGACGAGCCGTTGATGGCAAAGATACAGACGCTCAACGCGGGTAACGAGAAGAAGGTGGTGAAAACGTGGTCGAGGCGGTCGACGATTATTCCGGACATGGTCGGGCACACGATCGCCGTGCATAACGGCAAAAAATTCATACCCGTTTACATCACCGAGCAGATGGTGGGGCACAAACTTGGCGAATTCTCCCCCACGCGCAGCTTCCGCGGCCACGCCGTGCATGCCGCTATGGAACGGGCGGCGGCGGTATCCAGCGTGCCGGCCCCCGCGGCCGGGACGCCCAAGCCGGCCGCCGGAGCCGCTCCGCCGGCCGGACAGAGTTAAGAGATGGCGAGCCAACCGATACCCGTCTCCGAACCGCTCGAAGGATTCGCCGTGGCGCGCTACGTTCGCCTCTCTCCGCAGAAGGCGCGGCTGGTGATCGACTTGATTCGCGGGGAAGGTGCCGAGCGGGCGCTGACGGTGCTCGGGACCACGCGCAAAGGGGCCGCGCGCCACATCGCGAAGGTGCTGCGCAGCGCGATCGCCAACGTGCAGCGCAAGGCCGAGGATGCCGGTTCGCCGCTCGACGTCGACCGGCTGTTCGTGATCCGGTGCGCGGTGAATCCCGGCCCGGTGCTGAAACGGTTTCGGGGCGCCCCCTTTGGCCGCGCCCATGGCTACGTGCATCGCACCAGCCACATCATCGTGGCGGTCGCCGAGCAGGCCGGTTCGGCCGCCCGGCGCGCCGAAGAGCCGACCACGACGCGCGGGCGGGTTCGCAAGGCGATCGAGAGCGCCCGTCAGGGGCAGCGAGCGCAAGCGCGAAGGAAGAAGGCGCCGAAAGAGTCGAAGAAATGGGAGAAAGCGAAATAACTTATGGGACAAAAGACCCATCCTTACGGTTTCCGACTCGGCTACAACAAAACGTGGCGCTCCCGCTGGTTCGCCCGGCGCGAATACGCCGATCTGCTGCACGAAGATATCGAGCTGCGCGACCGGCTGAAGAAACGGCTGTCATCGGCCGGCGTGAGCGCGATCGAAATCGAGCGGGCGGCGAACAAGCTGGTGATCCGCATCTATACGGCCCGCCCGGGGATCATCATCGGGCGCAAGGGGTCCGAGATCGAGAAACTCAAGAACGAAATCCAGCAGCGCACGCAGCGCGAAGTGCATATCGACATTCAGGAAGTCCACCGGCCCGAACTCGATTCGCAACTGGTGGCCGAATCGATCGCCTTGCAGCTGGAAAAGCGCGTGGCGTTCCGGCGGGCGATGCGTAAGGCCGTGGACTCGGCGCTGCGCTTCGGGTGCAAGGGAATCAAGGTGCGCGTGGCCGGCCGGCTGAACGGGGCGGAAATCGCGCGCAAGGAATGGTATCTGCAGGGCCGGCTGCCGCTGCAGAATCTGAGTGCCGACATCGATTTCGGTTTCGCCCAGGCCTATACGACCTATGGCGTCATCGGCGTCAAATGCTGGGTCTACCGGGGCGAGAACCGGCCCGACGGCCTGCGGCTGGAAATCCCGCCCCTGTAATCGGAGACAGAGAGAATACCGATGTTGATGCCGAGGAAAGTGAAATACAGAAAGCAGCAACGGGGCCGCCGCACCGGCAAGGCTTGGCGCGGCTCGAGTCTGGCTTTTGGCGAATACGGGCTGAAGGCGCTCGAAAACGCCTGGATTACCGACCGGCAGATCGAAGCCTCGCGTGTCGCCATCACCCGGTTCATGAAGCGGTCCGGAAAACTATGGATCCGGGTGTTTCCCGACAAGCCGTTCTCGAAGAAACCAGCGGAAACCCGCATGGGCAAGGGCAAGGGCGGGGTGGAACGCTGGGTCGCGGTGGTCAAGCCGGGAAGGATCATGTTCGAAATGGCGGGGATCGACGAGGCGACGGCGCGGGAGGCTTTGGATTTGGCCGCGCGGAAAATGCCGATTCCCACCGTATTCGTCAGCCGCGGCGGAGGCGTGTGATGCCCGCGAAGATGGCGAAGCTGCGCGAGATGGATCACGAGGAACTCGAGGCGAAGAAGGGCGAGTTGGCCGAGGAGCTGTTCCGGCTCCGTTTCCAGATCGCCTCGGGCCAGATGGAAGGTTTGAAACGGTACCGCGAGGCCCGGCGCGATCTGGCGCGGGTGAACACGCTGCTCGGAGGGCTGAGGCGCGCGGCCGGCAAGGAAGGCCATGGAACCTGAAATCAAGCAGCCAGCAGCGCAAGAAACGGCCACGGTCCGCCGCCAATCGGTCATCGGCGTGGTCACCAGCGCGAAGATGCAAAAGACGATCGTGGTCCGCGTAACGCGAACAGTCGAGCATCGGCTCTACCGGCGCGTGCTTCGCCAGGCCAAAAAATATTACGCTCACGACGAGCATCAGCAGGCGCGCCCCGGCGACACGGTGCGAATCGTCGCCTCGCGTCCTCTATCGCGCCTGAAGCGCTGGCGCCTGGTCGAGGTGCTGGGGCGGTCGAGCAGCTGGCGGGGGGAGTAGCCAACCATGGTCCAGATGCGCACATGGCTTACGGTCGCCGACAATTCCGGCGCGCGCCAAATCACTTGTATTCTGCCGCTCGGATCAAGCCGGAGGGCGGGACTCGGAGATGTCATCACGGCATCGGTCAAGGAAGCGGCGCCCGACAGCAACGTTAAAAAGGGCAAGGTCGTGCGGGCGGTGGTGGTGCGGACGCGCAAGGAGCACCGGCGCCGCGACGGCACCTACATTCGCTTTGACGACAATGCCGCCGTGCTGATCAACGAGTCGGGCGAGCCGGTCGGAACCCGGGTGTTCGGGCCGGTGGCCCGGGAATTGCGAGAAAAGAAATTTGCGAAGATCGTTTCGCTCGCGCCGGAGGTATGGTAGCCGTGGCCATGAAAACTCAGCTGCGGCGCGGGGATATGGTGCGAGTCATCACAGGCCGCGATAAGGGAAAGACCGGCAATATCCTGGACATCCAGGACGGGCGGGTGACCGTTGAACGGGTCAGCATGATCAAGCGCCACACGCGCGCCAACCCCTCGAAAAACGTTCGCGGCGGCATCGTCGAGAAGGAGTCTTCCATTCATCTCTCCAACGTGATGGTGGTTTGTCCGGGATGCGGCAAGCACACCCGGATCGGCCGAAACGTTCTGGCCGACGGGACGCGTGCCAGGATCTGCTGCCGTTGCAAGACGAATTTGGACCAGTGAACCATGCCTAGCCGACTCCATGAGCGTTATCAAAAGGAAACCGTTCCGGCGCTGATGAAGCGTTTCGGGTACAAGAACCGCATGGCGGTGCCTCGTGTGGTCCGCGTCACGTTGAACATGGGCCTCGGAGAAGCCAGCCAGAACATCAAAGTGCTCGATGTGGCCACCCAGGAGCTCGGCCAGATCTCCGGCCAGAAACCGGTGACCACGCGGGCGAAAAAATCGATTGCCAACTTCAAGATCCGCAAGGGCATGCCCGTCGGGGCGCGAGTGACCTTGCGGGGAGAGCGGATGTACGAATTCCTGGACCGGCTGGCCAATGTCGTGCTGCCGCGCGTGCGCGACTTCCGCGGGTTGCCGGCCAACGCCTTCGACGGACGCGGCAATTACACAATCGGGTTGCGCGACCAAATGGTGTTTCCCGAGATCGATTACACGCGGGTGGATAAGGTGAAGGGACTGAACGTCTGCCTCACCACCTCCGCCAAAACCGACGAGGAGGGGCGCGAGTTGCTCCGCCTGCTCGGTCTGCCCCTGAGGGGCTAAAGGAGAAAAAAGTGGCGCGCACCTGTCAGTTCGCCAAGATGCGTAAGAAGCCGAAATTTAAGGTTCGTGTGCGCAACCGCTGCCGCGTGTGCGGACGTCCGCGCGGCTTTCTGCGCAAGTTTCAAATGTGCCGCATTTGTTTCCGCTACCGGGCTCTGCGCGGCGAGGTCCCGGGCGTGATCAAGGCGAGTTGGTAGGCCGACTCCGATGATGGTCGATCCCATTAGCGACATGCTCACACGAATCCGCAATGGCGTGCGCGCCCGCCACCCGCGCGTCGATATTCCGGCTTCGCTCCTGAAAATCGAAATCGCCCGCATCCTGAAGGATGAGGGCTACGTATCGACCTATAAGGTGGTCGATGAATCGAAGCCAACGAAAACGCTGCGCGTCTTCCTGAAATACGGCGCGGGCCGGCGCAACGTCATCTGCGACCTGCAACGCGTCTCCCACCCCGGCCGCCGCGTTTACGTGGGCAAGGCGGAAATCAAGCCGGTCATGGGCGGGACCGGGATCAACATCTTGAGCACGCCGCAAGGCTTGATGACCGGTCACGCCGCACGCCGCGCCGGCGTGGGCGGCGAAATCCTCTGCGAGGTCTGGTAACGTGTCACGCATCGGGCGCAAGCCGATTGCCGTTCCGGCGAAGGTGACGGTGGAAATCGCCGAGAAGGCGGTCCGCGTCGAAGGTCCCAAGGGCAAGCTGCAAATCTCCGTCCCGCCCGGCATCCGGTTCGAGCGGCAGGGGGAAACCCTGCTCGCCCTGCGCGACAACGATAGCTTTCGCGCCTTCCACGGGCTGGCGCGGGCGTTGGTGGCCAACGCGGTCTTGGGCGTCAGCCAGGGATTCCGCAAGGACATGGACATCGTCGGCGTGGGCTATCGCGCCGAAGTCAAGGGGCGCGCCGTGATCTTCAGCCTCGGCTATTCGCATCCGGTCGAGTTCCCGATCCCGCCAGGAATCGACGTGGCCGTCGACCGCCAGACGCACGTGACTGTCAGCGGAGCCGACAAGGCGCAGGTGGGGCAGGTGGTCGCCAAGATTCGCAGCCTGCGCCCGCCCGATCCGTACAAACAGAAGGGCATTCAGGTCGTGGGTCAGCGCTTGAAAAAGAAAGCGGGCAAGGCCGGCATCAAGGCCGGGGCCTAAAGAAAGCCTAAAGAAAGAAAGGAAGAGAGGGAAGCCGTGGCTGTCGTACCGATTCGCAAGCTCACACGCAGCGCGCACCGCCGCCAGTTGCATCGCCGGGTGCGGCGCCAGGTTCGGGGCACGCCGGAGCGCCCGCGGCTGGCGGTTTTCCGCTCGCTGCGGCAAATCTACGCGCAATTGATCGACGACCAGGCGGGGCGCACGCTGGCCGCGGCCAGCTCGCTCGATCCGGAATTCCGGAAACAGCTGAAGAGCGGCGGTAATCTGGCCGGCGCGAAACTGGTCGGGAAGTTGGTTGGAGAGCGCGCCCGCTCCGCCGGCCACGCCAAGGTGGTCTTCGATCGTGGCGGCTATCAGTACCACGGCCGGGTGAAATGCCTGGCCGACGCCGCCCGCGAAGCCGGACTCGAGTTCTGACCTATGTCCAAGAATGTTCTAAAACAAGCACTCTCGATTCGCCGGCACATGGAAGTGAACATGGCGAGCTTGAAAGATCATGTGGTCGCGATCAACCGCGTCACCAAGGTCGTCAAGGGCGGCAAAAACCTCAGCTTCACCGCCCTGGTCGTCGTCGGCGATCAGGCGGGCCATGCCGGCTTCGGTATGGGCAAGGCACGGGAAGTGCCGATGGCGATCCGCAAGGCGATCGAGCAAGCGAAAAAGAACCTGGTTCACGTGAACCTCAGAGGCTCGACGGTGCCCTACGCGGTGGTCGGCCAGTTCGGCTCGGCGCGGGTACTGCTGAAGCCGGCGCCGGAAGGCACCGGGGTGATTGCCGGCGGTCCGGTTCGCGCGGCGATGGAGGTCGCGGGGATCGGCAACGTTCTGACGAAGTCGCTTGGCACGTCGAACCCGCAAAACGTAGTCAAGGCAACCTTCGATGCCCTGCTGCAGTTGCGCGATGCCTCGGAAGTGGCCGAGCAGCGCGGCAAACGCGCGCAGCCGGTGTCGGCGTAGGCGGCGAGGATCATGGCCAACCAGAAATCATCGAAACCGGCGCCATCGGCGCCATTGCACATCCGCTGGGTGCGAAGCGTGATTGGTTATCCGGCGTCCGTGCGCCAGACCATCCGCGGCCTGGGCTTGCACCGCCTGCACGAGACCGTTGAGCGGCCCGACACCCCCGCGATCCGCGGAATGATCCACAAGGTGCGTCACCTGGTCGAAGTAACGACGGCTGGAGGGCAACAGTGAGCGAGAACGAAAACACCCCGGCCAGCCTTTCCCATCTGCATCCGCCGGCCGGCTCTCGCCACCGGAAGGTGCGCGTGGGCCGTGGCATGGGCTCGAAACTTGGCAAGACCTCCGGCAAGGGGAATAAAGGCGGCCAATCGCGCAGCGGCTACCGGTTGCGCCGCGGGTTCGAGGGCGGTCAGATGCCCTTGCATCGCCGGCTGCCGAAACGCGGCTTCACGAACGTTTTCCGCAAGGATTTCGCCGTTGTCAATATCGGATCGCTCGGCCGCTTCGCCGCCGGCGAAACGATTACCCCGGAGCGGCTGCGGGAGTCGGGCCTGGTGCGCGATCGAAACTTGCCGGTGAAAATTCTCGGTGAAGGCGATCTACAGGTTGCCGTCAGCGTCCGGGCTCACGCGTTCAGCCGCTCGGCGCGGGACAAGATCGCTGCGGCCGGAGGGACCGCGGAACTGGTTGGATGAGGAAACTCGTCGAAGCCATTCGCAATATCATCCGCACGCCGGAGTTGCGCAATCGCGTTTTGTTCACTCTGGGGATGCTGGCGGTCTATCGGATCGGCTCCTACATCTACACGCCTGGCGTCAATATCCAGCTCGTACAGCAGCTCTTCAGCGAGGCGAGCGGGTCCGTCCTCGGCCTGATCAATCTGTTCAGCGGCGGCAACCTGGCCCGCATGTCGATTTTCGCCCTGGGCATCATGCCCTACATCACGGCGGCCATCATCCTGGAGATCATGGTCGTCGTCTGGCCGTATCTCGAACGGTTGCAGAAGGAAGGTGAACTCGGCCGGCGGAAGATTACCCAATACACCCGCTACCTGACGATCGTGCTGAGCGTGTTCCAGTCCTTCACGATCGCTCTGACGCTGCAGCGCCAGACCTATTCCGGGCAGCCGGTCGTCTACCATCCCGGACCCTCCTTTACGTTGATGACGATCATCACGCTCACGGCGGGCTCGACCTTCATCATGTGGCTGGGCGAGCAAATCAGCGAGCGAGGTATCGGCAACGGGATGTCGCTGATTATCTTCGCGTCGATCGTCGTCGGATTGCCAGGGGGGGTCGGCGACCTATGGGACAAGGTCTCGAGCGCTGCGTGGGGCGCGATGACGCCGGTCGTGGTTCTCCTCCTGCTCGCCTTGTTCGCCGCGGTGACCGCCTTCATCGTGTTCTTCGAGAGCGGACAGCGGCGCATTCCGGTGCAGTACGCCAAACGAGTGGTGGGCCGCCGCGTGATGGGCGCCGAGATGACCTACCTGCCGCTCCGCGTGAACTCGGGCGGAGTGATCCCGCCGATTTTCGCCAGTTCCCTGCTCACGTTTCCCCAGACGATCGCGCTCTTTTTCCAGCACCGCTCGAAATTCATCGATTCGGTCGGGCAGGCGCTTTCCTGGGGCGAGCCGCTCTACACGCTGATCTACGTCATTCTGATCATCTTTTTCTCGTTTTTTTACGTCGGCATCGTCTTCAATCCGACCGAGCTCGCCGACAACATGCGCAAGTACGGCGGCTTCATTCCCGGCATCCGGCCCGGCCGCCACACGTCGGAATACATCAGCCGGATTCTGACCTACTTGACCTTCGTCGCCGGCTGGTATTTGGCGCTGGTCTGTCTGCTGCCGGAATGGATGATCGCCGGCATCCATCTGCAGCACCTTCCGCTCTGGCTTGGCGGGGGATGGTTCGACGCGAACGCGCCGATCTGGCTGCTGCAAGGACTGGGAATCACTTTCTATTTCGGCGGTGTATCGCTTTTGATCGTCGTGGGCGTGGCGATGGACACCGTACAACAGCTCGAAGCCCAGTTGGTCATGCGGAATTACGAAGGGTTTGTGCGCCGCGGCCGACTGCGTAGCCGGCGGTATTAAACGTGGGGACGCCTCAACAAAAGCCGAGGGGCTTGTCACGGCCGCTGATCCTGCTCGGGCCGCCCGGGGCCGGCAAGGGGACGCAAGCCAAACAAGTCGCCGACTTTTACGGGGTGCGCCACCTATCGACCGGCGACATGTTTCGCCAATACGCCACCCACGGGACCGCGCTCGGCCAGCGCATCAAGGCGGTCATGAATGGCGGAGGATTGATTCCGGACGATGTGGTGGTGGCGATGATCGAGCATCGGATTGGCGAACCGGATTGCGCCCGCGGCTTCATTCTTGACGGGTTTCCGCGCACGGTCGCTCAGGCCGAAGCGCTCGAAGGCCTGCTGGCCCGAAGGGGCTGGCCCGAGCCGGTGGTCATCAGCCTGCGAGTCGACGAATCCCGGATACTGCGGCGCCTGACCGGGCGGCGAATGTGCAAAGTGAACGGAGAGATATACAATATCTACGATCACCCGCCAAAGACACCGGGCCGCTGCGATTGCGATGGGGGAGAACTGATCCAGCGGGACGACGACCGGGAAGAGGTCATTCGGGAACGGCTGGACGCTTATCACAAGCTCACCGAGCCCGTAACGGAGTATTACCGCAAGCGGAACCTCGTCGAGGAAGTCGACGGTTTGGGAGATTCCGAGGTCGTTACTCGCGATTTGATTGCCGTGGTCGAACGGGAAGAAAAAAGTGGCCGTCATCTGTAAGTCCCAAGCGGAAATGGAAAAGATGCATCGGGCCGGCCTGGTTGTCTGGAAGGTATTGAACGAATTGAAGCAGATGGTGCGTCCGGGAATTACAACCATGGACCTCGAAAAATTCGCCGAGCGAAGGGTTGCGGAGGAAGGTGCGCGAGCGGCGTTCAAGGGCTATCGCGGCTTCCCTTGCGTGCTCTGCACCTCGATCAACGACGAGGTGGTGCATGGAATTCCATCGCCCCAGCGGCGCATTGCCGAAGGCGACATCCTCTCGCTCGATTTCGGCGTTGAGATGGACGGCTATTACGGCGACGCGGCGGTGACCGTCCCGGTGGGCAAAATTACGGCTGAACTCGAGCGGTTGCTGCGGGTCACGCGGGAATCGCTCGACCGGGCCATCGATCAGGCCCGGCCCGGCAATCACCTGAGCGACATCTCTCACGCGGTGCAGAGTTGGGTCGAGCGCCACGGGTATTCGGTGGTCCGCGAACTGGTGGGCCACGGGATCGGGACGCGGATGCACGAGGACCTGCAAATACCCAATTACGGCCAGCCGGGACGCGGCCCGCGCCTGCGCGAAGGGATGACGCTGGCGATCGAGCCGATGGTGAATGCGGGCGGGCCGGCCATTCGCGTGCTCGGCGACGACTGGACCGCGGCCACGGCCGACGGAAGCTACGCCGCCCATTTCGAGCATTCGGTTGCCGTCACCGCCGATGGCCCTTGGATTTTGACTCGACCGCGCGAAGTGGCCGGCGCGAGTTGGTAAAAAAACACGATAGGACACTGTGAGCCGGAGACCACCACATCACGCAAAGAAGCGGGAAAAACCCGAGAGCCCGAAGGAAGACGCTATCGAGGTAATGGGCACGGTCATCGAGCCGTTGCCGAATGCCATGTTCCGTGTGGAACTCGACAACAAGCATCGAGTGCTGGCCCACATCTCCGGCAAGATGCGGAAGAATTTCATTCGTATCCTGGCCGGGGACCGTGTGGCGGTGGAGTTATCGCCATACGATTTGACTCGCGGCCGGATCGTCTACCGGTACAAATAGATTTCCCCGGCCGCCGGGAGAAGGCAATGAAGGTACGAGCTTCGGTCAAGAAGATTTGCGATAAGTGCAAAGTCATTCATCGGCGCGGCGTTGTGCGGGTGATCTGCTCGAACCCCAAGCACAAGCAGCGCCAAGGATAAGGGGGGCGCATGGCGCGCATTGCCGGCATTGATCTTCCGCCGAACAAATGCCTGTGGGTGGGCCTGACGGCCATCTACGGCATCGGGCACATCCGCGCCCGCTCGGTCGCCAAGCGGGCCGGGGTCGATCCGACCAAGAAAATCAAGGACCTGACCGAGGACGAAGTCACCGGCTTGCGGCAGGTGATCGAATCAGAGGGCCGGGTCGAAGGCGATCTCCGCAAGGAGATCCAAACGAACATTCGCCGCTTGATCGAGATCAGCAGCTATCGCGGCTTGCGCCACCGGCGCAACCTGCCGGTTCACGGCCAGCGCACGCATACCAATGCCCGCACCCGCAAAGGACCGCGGCGCGGTGCGGTAGCGACGAAAAAGAAAGCCGTATTGAAGAAATAGATCGGAGGAAGCAACTTGGCTAAGGAACAGCAAGCAGGCGCGGCCGGCGGGCCGGCGCCGTCCGCCGCGGGGAAACCGTCGCGACGGAAAAAGGAGTTTCGCCGGAAGCGGGAGAAGCGGGTCGTGCCGCATGGCATCGTCTATATCCAAGCGACCTTCAACAACACCATCGTCACCATCACCGATCCGGGCGGCCGGGCGGTTTGCTGGGCTTCGGCGGGTTCGATCGGCTTCAAAGGGTCGCGCAAGGGCACTCCCTACGCCGCCCAGCAAGCTTCCGTCACGGCGGCGGCGGCGGCGCGTGAGCAGTACGGGATGACGACGGTGGATGTCCGCGTCAAGGGGCCTGGCTCGGGCCGCGAGCCGGCCATTCGCGCCCTCTCCGCCGGTGGGTTGCGCATCCACGCGGTCAAGGATGTGACGCCGATACCCCACAACGGTTGCCGGCCGCCTAAACGACGCCGGGTATAACCGAAAGGATTTTTCGAGGAGGACACGCATTTGGCAAGACATCGTGAAGCGGTTTGCCGCCTCTGCCGCCGGGAGGGAATGAAGCTCTACCTGAAGGGCATGAGGTGTCTCACAGAGAAGTGCGCCATCGAGCGCCGCAATTTCGTTCCCGGCCAGCACGGGCAGTCGCGGCGCGTGAAACTGACCGCCTACGGCCAGCAGTTGCGCGAAAAACAGAAGGTGAAGCGCGCCTACGGACTGCTCGAGCGCCAGTTTCGCAATTATTTCGAGAAAGCGGAAAAGATCAAGGGGCCGACGGGCGAGAATCTGATCCTGACCCTGGAACGGCGCCTGGATAACGTGGCTTACCGGATGGGGCTGGGAAGCTCGCGCGCGCAGGCGCGGCAACTGGTTTCCCACGGACACGTCCGGGTGAACGGGCGCAAGGTGAACGTGCCGTCTTTCCTGGTATCGGTCGGCCAGGAAATCGCCCTCAAGGACACCATGCGGGAGAACACCATGATCCTGCAGGCGCACGACACCTCGCAGAGCCAGCCGATGGCTCCATGGCTCGACATCGACCGGGTAAACCGCCGGGCGAAGGTTGTTGCCATGCCCAAGCGCGAAGACGTACAAACACCGCCGATCCACGAGCAGTTGATCGTCGAACTCTATTCGAAGTAAGCGGCTCCGGTCCGAAATTGATTTCCGCCCGCAGGGCGGAAGGAGGAATGGCCATCATGTGGAAAGGATTTCAGAAGCCGAAGCGGTTGGTTTCCGAGCTCGAGTCGCTCACCGACCGTTTCGGGAGGTTTACCGCCCAGCCTTTCGAGCGCGGCTGGGCAACGACGGTCGGCAACTCACTGCGGCGCGTGCTGCTCAGCTCGATCGAGGGCGCGGCCATCACGGCGGTGCGAATCGAAGGGGTTCTGCACGAATTCTCGCCGATTCCCGGCGTTGTCGAGGACGCCACCGATATCATCCTGAATTTGAAACAGGTGCCCTTGAAGATGCACACCGAGCAAACGAAGACGGTCGTCCTGCGCGCCGAAATGCCCGGCGTCGTCACCTCGGCGATGATCGAAGAAGATGCGGACATCGCCGTGCTCGACAAGAATATCTACATCGCCACGGTCGGTGAAGGCGGTCGCCTGGTGATTGAGATGCGCGTGCGCAACGGCCGCGGCTACGTTCCCGCCGACCGCAATTTCGATGAGGATCTCCCGATCGGCTACATCCCCATCGACTCGGTTCATTCGCCGGTGCGCAAGGTCAACTACAACGTCGAGCAGGCGCGCCTGGGCCAGATGACCGACTACGAGAAGCTGACTCTGGAAGTTTGGACGAACGGAGCGATCACCCCGCAGGACTCGATCGGCATGGCCGGCAAGCTGATCAAAGACCATATGAATATGTTCATCAACTTTGAGGAGCAGCCCGAGATGCCCGAAGAGGCCGGCGAGTCCTTCTTCGATCCGCGCCTCGAATACCTGGACCGTTCGGTCGAGGAACTCGAGCTTTCCGTGCGCTCTTACAATTGTCTGAAGAACGCCAATATCCAGTCGATTCGCGAGCTCGTGCAAAAGACCGAAGCCGAAATGCTCAAGACGAAAAATTTCGGCCGCAAATCGCTCACTGAAATCAAAGAGATCCTGAACAAAATGGGACTGGGCTTGGGAATGAAGTTCGACGACCAGGGCCGCATCATCTGGCCGCCCCTGCCCAGCCAAACCGCCGTGCCGATCTCCGAAGAGACGCCGGCTCCCTAACCTGGAAGGACTTTAAACCATGCGACACCGCAAAGGCGGATTCAAACTGGGACGAAACCCGGCGCACCGCCGGGCGACCCTGCGCAACCTGGTGACCAACGTCATCGTGCGGGAGCGCGTGCAGACCACGCTCGCACGGGCCAGGGCCGCCAAGCCCTTGGTCGAACGGATGATCACGCTCGGCAAGCGCGACAGCCTCCACACCCGCCGCCAAGCCGCCTCCTTTCTCGAAACACCGCGAGCGGTTAAGAAACTATTCGATGAACTCGCTCCCCGATTCGCCGAGCGGCCCGGCGGGTACACGCGTATCTTGCGAGCTGGCTGGCGTCACGGCGATAACGCCGCCATTGCCGTCCTCGAGCTGGTCGGCTCGGAGATGAAGGTCCAGGAGAAGGAAAAGAAGGGCAAGAAGAAGGAAGAAGCCGCCCCGCCCGAGAAAGAGGAGTAGCCAAGGCTCCCCCTCGCTTTCGAGCCGGATTTTTCCGGGCCGGTTGCGCGACAGCGCAGCCGGCCCTTTTGCATGGGATGGGGAAAGGTTTCCTGCCCCGGATTCGGCAGAGGCAGGACGCTCCGGCCGGGGTCCTACTCCAACTGGTAGTTGGGAGGCTCGCGCGTGATCGTGACGTCGTGCACGTGGCTTTCCCGCAAGCCCGCGCTCGTGACGCGCACGAACCGGGAGGTTTCGAGCAGTTCCTGGAGGTTTTTCGCGCCGCAGTAGCCCATACCGCTGCGCAGTCCGCCGATGAGCTGTTCGATGAGCGCACCGAGCGGGCCCTTGTAGGGGACGCGTCCTTCCACGCCTTCGGGAACGAACTTCGAGCCCGGCGTCAGCCCGTAGCGGTCGGCCGAGCCGGCTTCCATCGCGCCGAGCGAGCCCATTCCGCGATAGGCCTTGAACGTTCGCCCCTGATAAAGGATCGTTTCACCGGGCGATTCCTCGGTCCCGGCGAACAAGCTGCCAACCATCACCGCGGAGGCGCCGGCGGCCAGGGCCTTGGTGATGTCGCCGGAAAACTTGACGCCGCCGTCGGCGATCACCGGGACGCCGGTGCCCCGGGCCGCCCGGGCCACTTCCAGAATAGCCGTCATCTGCGGCACGCCCGCCCCGGTCACCACGCGCGTCGTGCAAATCGAGCCGGGGCCGATACCCACCTTGATTCCATCCAGCCCCAATCCGATGAGCTCGCTCGCCCCTTCGCCGGTCGCCACGTTTCCCGCGATCAATTGCGTCTCCGGCAAGCGTTGCTTCACGGCCCGGATCGCATCGATCACGCGCTGGGAATGTCCGTGAGCCGTGTCGATGACGAGCACGTCGACGCTGGCCTTGACCAGCTCGACGGCGCGCTCGAGAAAATCGCCGGTGGCTCCAATCGCGGCGCCCACGCGGAGCCGGCCATGTTCGTCCTTGGCGGCGATGGGGAATTCGATCTTTTTTTGGATGTCCTTGACGGTGATCAGGCCCTTCAGGTGGTACTCATCGTCGACCACGAGCAGCTTCTCGATCCGATGCGTTTGCAGGATTTTCTCGGCTTCTTCGAGCGTCGTTCCCACCGATACGGTCACCAGATTTTCACGCGTCATGACCGCGCCGACCGACTGCTCCAGATCTTGCTCGAAGCGCAGATCGCGATTCGTCAGGATACCCACCAAGCGCTGCCCGCGCGTTACCGGCAGGCCGGAAATCTTGTACTTTCGCATGATCGCGAGCGCGCGCCGCAGCGGCGCTTCCGGCTCGATCGTCACCGGATCGACGATCATCCCGCTTTCCGACCGCTTGACCTTATCCACCTCTTCGGCTTGGCGGTCCACCGGAAGATTCCGGTGAACGAAGCCCATCCCGCCCTGGCGCGCTATGGCGATCGCCAGGCGCGATTCCGACACCGTATCCATCGCCGCCGAGACCAGCGGAATGTTCAAGGCGATTTTTCGCGTCAGGCAGGTCCGGGTGTCGGCGTCGCTCGGCAAGATCGACGATCGGCCCGGCACGAGCAGTACGTCGTCGAACGTCAAGGCCTCGGGAATCGCTCCGTCTACCATCCGCGCTCCTTTATTCCACGCGAGCCCGGCCCGGCACTCCGGGCGAAGCCCCCGCCATCACCCACTGCTGCCAATCCCGTTTTCACCACCGAATTCCGCCCCCAAAAAACCCGCAGCCCAGCGGTCGTCCCGCTGGGCTCGCTTTCTTATCCGGAGGTCTCTGAAATCATATGCGTGAAACGCAATTGTAGGGTTCCGGTGCTATCCACGTCAAACAACCGGTGGCCGGGAAGAGGCTACTGCCCCGCCCGCCTGGCGGAAGTTTCCTTTGTGGATCATGCCGGACGCCGCCGGGAGAGCCGTCCTGGATTGCCGCCATTTGCTTGGGGTTGGCTTCGTTTCCAGGCTGTGCTAGACTCACTTTCCCGCCACTTTTCGTCTGCGAGGTTTGCTATGTCAGGTCACTCGAAATGGGCCACGATCAAGCATAAGAAGGCGGCAACCGACGCCCGCCGGGGCAGGGCGTTCACCAAACTGATCCGGGAAATCAGCATCTCCGCGCGGGTCGGCGGCAGCGACCCCGATTCAAACCCGCGCCTGCGGACCGCCATTCAGGCCGCCAAGGCCGAGAATATGCCCAACGAAAACATCGAGCGCGCGGTTCAGCGCGGCAGCGGCCAGCTCGAAGGGGAACATTACGAGGAAGTGATGTTCGAAGGCTACGGGCCGGGCGGCGTGGGCATGTTGATCGAGGTGGTCACGACCAATCGAAACCGCGTCGTCAGCGACATCCGCCATCTCATGTCCAAGAATGGGGGCAATTTGGCCGAGACGGGCGCCGTGGGATGGATGTTCCAACGCAAGGGCGATTTGGTCGTGCCGAAAGAAGCGGTCGAGGAAGACAAGCTCTTGGCGATCGCTCTCGAAGCCGGCGCCGAAGACGTTCGCGACGACGGCTCCGCGTGGGAAATCCTCACCCTGCCGGAAAATTTCGACCAAGTCCGCGAGGCCCTGGTCGCCGCGGCCATCGAGCCCAGCTCGGCCGAAGTCGGCTGGATTCCCCAGAATTATGTAACCCTGACCGGCACGGCCGCGAACCAGATGCTGCGGCTGGTCGAGGGGCTCGAAGAACACGATGACGTGCAGCACGTCTCCGCGAACTTCGATATCGACGAGAAGGAAATGCAGGCCGCCGTGGGCGCCGAATAGCACGCGGGTTGCAAAAGACACTGTTCTCAGGTGCCGCATTCGGGGCAAAATGTGGCGGGATGAGTATCGCCAGCCAGCCAAGCTCTCCTTTGCGCATCCTGGGAGTCGATCCCGCCGCCACAGGTCCCACCGGGTATGCCGTCCTCGAATGCCGCGGTCCGCTGACGCGTCCTCTCATTTTCGGCGCGCTGAAGCATCCTTCCCGCGCGGCTTTTGGCGAACGGCTGTGTGAATTGCATCGGCTGCTGGCCGGGCTGGTGGCGGAATTCTCGCCCGATGCCGTGGCGCTCGAGACCGTCTTTGCCGCGCCGAATCTTCGCACCTCGCTAAAGCTATCCGAGGCGCGCGGGGTGGTTCTTCTGGCCGCGGCGCAGGCCGGCGTGGCCGTCCACAGTTACGCCCCGCGCGAGGTAAAATTTCAGGTGACGGGCTACGGAGCCGCTTCCAAGGCCCAGATGCAAACCATGGTCCGCGCACTGCTTCAACTCGCCGAGCCGCCCGGCTCCCACCACGCCGCCGACGCCCTGGCCCTGGCACTCTGCCACATCTTCACCGACCGCGCCCGGCGCCGCGTTCAAGAGGCCGGCATCCGGCCGCGCCCGGCGCGAATCGAAGCTTGAGGATGAGCATTCGACGCGCACTCTGGCTGCCCCTGATGGCTTTGCTGGTTGTGTTGCCGTGCCTGGCCGCCGCGCGGCAAGCCGGCCATGCCGGGGGCGGCGGAGCTTCCTTGCGCACCGCCCGCTTGGGCGACGCCGCTCCGAGCGAGGCGGCGGTCGCGACCATCACGTTCCGCAAGATTTTCAAGAGCAGCTCACCGGAATTCGTCGAGATCAAGGTCGACAAACGCGGGGCGGGCACCTACGACATCCGCCAGATCGCCGATTCACCAAGCCCTCAGCCTTTCCAGGTTTCCGCCGCGCTCACGGCCAAGATTTTTTCCCTGGCCGCCACGCTGCATGATTTTAGCGGCGTCCAGCTCAATGCGCGGCGCCTCATCGCCAATCTCGGGGAAAAAACCTTCCGCTTCGAAAACAACGGAGAGACGCATCAGGTTTCCTTCAACTACACCGTCAATTCGACGGCCAACCAGTTGCTGACCATTTTCGAAGGGCTCTCGCTCGAGGACCAATATCTCGATCAGCTGCGCCGCTCGATGCGCTACGATCCTCTCGGGCTCGACGACGTGCTCACGCGCCTAGAGACCGATCTCGAGTCGAATGCGATCGCCGAGCCGCAAGCGCTGGCTCCCGTGCTCGAACAGATCGTTTCCAATCAACGCTTTCTCGACATTGCGCGAGATCGCGCCCGTCAGATCCTCAATTCGTTTGGCGAGGCGCATTAACCGGCCATTCCGGATCGGCAGCCGCAGTTCCGCCCTGTTTTTCCTCCCGGGGGTTCGGCCGATTCGACGGGCGGGAAATGAGCGGCGCAGAACGGGAAGCAGGGCGCGAAACTTCCGTCAGAAAACCACGACTCCGGCGTAGCCCACCACCGCTTCCCGATCGCCGGTGACGTCGCCGCTGGTCGCGTAGCTCACCAGTTCCGTGCCGGTAGCGCCCAGCCGCAGCGCGGCAAACAGCATGGTCGCGGCGGCGGCGAAGCCGCACATGGAGATGTCGTGTTGCCGAACGGTTTCGAACAAACCCCGCGGATCGAGATGGAGAATCTTTTCGATCGCTAGTTCGTCCTTGCGTCGGGTCAGCGAATCGGCTTCGTAGTGGTTCATGTCGGAGCTGGCCAGGACGAGCAGGGGCTCGTTCCGGGCCGCGACCACTTCCGCGATCGCCTCGCCCAGATTCTCGAGCGCCGCCATCACGATCGTGCCCAGGGCCACCGGCACGAAACGAAAATCGCCGGCCAGTTTCTGCAGAAACGGCAGATGAACTTCGAGGGCGTGCTCGCGCTCGTGGGCGACGGCGTCTTCACGCAATAAGGGGCAGGCGCGCTTGAGCTGGGCGGCCAGTTCGCTATCGATCCGCGCCGGCCCGAGAGGCGTGAGCCACTCCCCTTCGGAGAGAATCGCCATCGGCTGCCCCTCCGGGAAGTGGCGCGGGCCGAGCAGTATGAAGCGGGAGGGAATCTCGATGCGGCGATACACCGCGCCCGCCACTCCTCCCGAATACGCGTAGCCGGCATGGGGAACCAGGCAACCCATGGCTCGCAGACGCGGCGCTTTCGCGGCTTCGCCCAGGCAGCGATCGAGCGACCGTTCCAATTCGTTCGCGTCGGCGGGATAGAAATGTCCCGCGACGACGGGCTGGCGAATCATTTTCGCTTCCTCGTCCGGCGAGCCGGTTTGGAAGGTTTGCCGGAAATTGCGAGCGCCACGCTCGACCCCGGCCGGTAACGGATTTTCACGCGGTCCCCGTACTGATAGCCGCCGGTTTCGAGCATCTTTTCCACCTTTTTGCGCACGGCGGGGGAATAGGTGAAGGTGTGGATGATCCGCGGATCTTGCAGGCTGCCGACCGTAATGGCGACCGAATTGAAGCGCAGCACATCGCCGCGCAGCAGCGCGGTTCTCGCCTTCCGCGGTGAAGCCCAGGCGGCGGCAGCAAGCGCCAGGGCCGCGCCAGCACACAGCCAGGCGCCGGATTTAGGGAAGGTCCTCAAGGGATATCTTGAGCGACCGCAGAAACTTGATGTCCTGCTGCGTGAATTCGAAGCGCGGAGGGAAATCGTCGTCGTCAAGCGTTTCGTCGTCGACTCGTATGCGCAGCGACTCCAAAAACCGCCGGTCGCCCAAACTCAGACGGCTTGGTTTCGAATCGCGGCGGGCCAACCCGACCGTGGCATCCAGCTTCAGCACCACGTCGAAGCCGGCAGCCCGGACATTGGTGATGGCCTCGAGTATCCGGTCGGAATCGGAAACCGAATCGTTGATCGCCTGGCCCAACTCCCGCAGCAGTTGCTTCAGGTGATCGTCCAGTTGCACCGGCCCACCTCCCGCGCGCTCCGAGGGCAATTGTATGGCTTGACCGGGAGGGAAACAAGTGCGGCGCCGCTGCCGTTGTCCAAGCAATCTGTACTAAAATTATTTCCGATGGCGACCCTGCGGCTTCTGTGGCGCGCAACGCGAGAAGTCTTTCACGAGACCATCGCGGCCCTGTTTTTCTTCTTCTCCGTGCTTGGGGCGCTGGGCGCCCTGCGCCAGTGGCGAATTCTGGATGCCCATTGGGTGGCTCTTCTCGATATGGGATACGCCGCGATGATGGGAGCATTTGCCGCGGTCGCATTCCGCGATTCGCGCCGCGTGCGGTAGCTGCCAGGCAAGCGCTAGCCGAGCCGGTGGCCGCGCAGACTTCCGAGGGACCGATGGCACAGCAACCGACTGGGAAGCACGAAAAAGCGCCGGAGGCGGCCGAGACATTCTCGACGCTCTCCGGCCTGCCCCTGGAAGCCGTCTATTCCCCTGACGATCCGGCGGCCTGGGCCGCCGCCGACTCGCTCGGCGTTCCGGGCGAGTTCCCCTTCACGCGCGGCATCTATCCGACCATGTACCGCGGCCGGCTCTGGACGATGCGCCAATATGCGGGATTCGGGACCGCGATCGAATCGAACCGGCGCTACCACTATCTGCTCGATCACGGCCAGAGCGGACTCTCGGTGGCCTTCGATTTGCCGACCCAAATCGGCCTCGACTCCGACCACCCGCTCGCCCGCGGCGAGGTCGGCAAGGTCGGCGTGGCGATCGATTCTTTGGAAGACATGGAGAAGCTGTTCGACGCCATACCGCTCGAGCGCATCTCCACCTCGATGACCATCAACGCCACCGCGGCCATTCTGCTCGCCCTTTACGTTGCCGTCGCGAAAAAACAGGGCGCGGACCTGAGTCGTCTTTCCGGCACCATCCAAAACGACATCCTGAAGGAATACGTCGCTCGCGGCACCTATATCTTCCCCGTTCGCCCCGCCCTGCGCCTGGTCACCGACATCTTCGCCTGGTGCCGCGCCGAGTTGCCCGAATGGAACACCATCTCCATTTCCGGCTATCACATCCGCGAGGCCGGCTCTAACGCCGTTCAGGAAGTCGCCTTTACACTGGCCAACGCGATCGCCTACGTGGAATCGGCTCTCCGGGCGGGACTCGCGGTGGACGAGTTCGGCCCGCGCCTCTCGTTCTTCTTCGTTGCCCAGACCGATCTGCTCGAAGAGGTGGCGAAGTTCCGCGCCGCCCGCCGGCTCTGGGCGCGGATCATGCGGGAACGGTTCGGGGCGAGCGAGCCGCGGTCCATGATGCTCCGCTTCCACGCCCAGACCGCCGGCAGCGCGCTGACGGCCCAGCAGCCGGAAAACAATATCGTCCGGGTGGCGATCCAAGCCCTGGCGGCGGTGCTCGGCGGCTGCCAGTCCCTGCACTGTAACGCCCTCGACGAAGCCCTGGCACTCCCCAGCGAACTTTCGGCCTTGCTCGCCCTGCGAACGCAGCAGATTCTTGCCGCCGAAAGCGGAGTCGCCAGTACCATCGACCCGGTCGGTGGCTCCTGGGCGATCGAGAATCTCACCGGGAAGATCGAAGCGCGGGCGCGCGAATACATCGCCAAAATCGATGCCATGGGCGGGATGCTGAGCGCGATCGAGGCGGGTTACATCCAGACGGAAATCCAGCGGTCCGCCTACGAATATCAGCTTGCCGTGGAACGGGAAAAGCGCGTCGTGGTCGGCGTAAACCGGTTCGTTTCGGACGAGCACCGGCCGATTCCGCTCCTGCGCATCGATCCGGAAATCGAGCGGGACCAGGTGGAACGGCTGCGCGCGCTGCGCGCGCGCCGGAACCAAGCCGCCGCCAGAGGGGCGCTCAAAGAGGTCGAGCGCCGCGCGCGCAGCGAAGAAAATCTCATGCCCGCCATTCTGGCCGCCGTCGAGGCCTACGCGACGGTGGGGGAAATCTCCGACGCCATGCGCCGCGTCTTCGGCGAGTACCACGAATCGATTGTCGTCTGAGCCTGCGGTTCAATCCATCCGATTGGGGGTGCGGTGTTGCGTCCGACGGCGAACGCCGCGGCCGGCGTTTACGATCTTGGCTCCGGTGCGCTTGCTGATTTCGGCCAGGCGCTGGTTCGAGATGACGCCGTGATCGTCCCGGATCAGGATGCGCTGCGGCGGTTTGTGCGCCAGCGCTTTCCGAACCACGCGGTCGAAGGCGCGCTGCATGGCGTCGGAAGCGAGAGGCATTTGCTGGCCGGAGGAGCCGACGATCGAGACCTCGGTCGGCGAGTGGCGAACGATCTGGACGGCCGTGCCGAAATTGAAGCAGGCGAATCCATTATCGCCGCTGTTCTGCGCGTAGTCGTTCCAATCGGCGCACGTCCCGCCCGAATATTCCCATTTCCCGTTAATGCGCACTCCGCAATAGGCATGGGCCAGGCTCGGAACGAAAACCGCGAGAAACAGGGCACCCAGAACGAATCGCATGCGCATAGCCGTGCGCTCCTTTCTCCATTTCGTGGCATGCCTTCGCCATTGCAAGACGCCGGCCTGGCCGCTACTTCAGGGCCGCCACGGTCTTGTCACTCTTTGCGCCGGCAGCAGCGGAGCTACTTTGCCGAGCCCTTACCGATGCGCATGCCGTAGAACGACTGATACACGAAGAAGAAGGAGATCGCGAAAAATATCGCGGCCAAAACGTGGGTCAGCATGCCGCCCGTCTGCGCCGTGAGCCTGACGGCGAGTTCGACGGCAAGCAATCCGAAGAGCGTGGTGAACTTGATGATGGGGTTGAGCGCCACCGAGGAAGTGTCTTTGAACGGATCGCCGACCGTATCCCCCACCACCGTTGCATCGTGCAGCGGGGTGCCTTTCTGCTTCAATTCCACCTCGACGATCTTCTTCGCGTTATCCCAGGCCCCGCCGGCGTTGGCCATGAAGATCGCCTGGTAGAGGCCGAAGATCGCAATCGAAATCAGGTACCCGATGAAGAAGAACGGGTCAACGAAGGCGAAGGCGAGCGTGGCGAAAAACACGGCGATGAAGATCATGAGCATGCCTTTTTGCGCGTACTCGGTGCAGATGGCCACGACCTTCTTGCTGTCGCTCACCGACGCCTTTTCCACCTCTTCCAGGTGGATATTCGCTTTGATGAATTCGACGGCGCGGTAGGCGCCCGTCGTCACCGCCTGCGTCGAGGCTCCCGTGAACCAGTAAATGATGGCTCCTCCGGTTATCAGGCCCAAGACGAAGGGTGCGTTGAGGAGGGAAAGCTTCGCGACGTTGGTCGTCAGCCCGTCGGTCAGCGCCATGATGGTCGCGAAGATCAGCGTCGTTGCGCCGACGACCGCCGTGCCGATCAGCACGGGCTTGGCGGTCGCCTTGAACGTGTTGCCGGCGCCGTCGTTGGCCTCCAGCATCTCCTTGGCGTGTTCGAAATCCACATTCACGCCGTACTTTGTCTTGATCTCCTCCGCCACACCCGGCACGCTTTCGATCAGTGAAAGCTCGTAGATCGATTGCGCGTTGTCGGTGACCGGCCCGTAGGAATCGACGGCGATCGTCACCGGACCCATGCCCAGGAAGCCAAACGCCACCAGGCCGAAAGCGAAAACCGGCGCGGCCAGCATGATGTTCCCGAGGCCGTGCAAGCTCACCCACGAGCCGATAGCCATCAGCACCATCATGGTGAGGCCCAGATAGTAGGCGGAGTAATTGCCCGCGACGAAGCCCGAAAGGATGTCCAAGGATGCCCCGCCCTCCCTGGCCGACGCGACAACTTCCTTCACGTGCCGCGACTCGGTGGAAGTGAATACCTTGACCAGCTCCGGGATCAGAGCACCGGCGAGTGTGCCGCATGAAACGATGGTCGAGAGCTTCCACCACAACGTCGGATCCCCGCCCAGGTCGGAAATGGTGGCCCACGAACTCAGATAGGTCAATCCGATCGAGGCGAACGACGTGATCCAAACCAGCGTGGTCAGCGGCGCCTCGAAATTCATTTTGGCGGCGTTTGCGTAACGGGCGTGGGCCAGAAATTCGTTGATATAGTATGCCGCTGCCGCCGCCACCAGCATGGCAATGCGGATCACGAAGATCCACACGAGCAATTGCACCTGAACGATCGGATTCTTCACGCCCAGCAGAATGAAGGCAATCAGCGCGACGCCCGTGACGCCGTAGGTTTCGAAGCCGTCGGCGCTCGGCCCGACCGAATCGCCGGCGTTATCGCCGGTGCAATCGGCAATCACGCCCGGGTTGCGCGCATCGTCTTCCTTGATCTTGAAGATGATCTTCATGAGGTCGGAGCCGATGTCGGCGATCTTGGTGAAGATGCCGCCGGCAATCCGCAAGGCGGCCGCGCCCAGCGATTCGCCAATCGCGAATCCGATAAAGCACTGCCCGGCATAGCTGCCCGGAACGAACAGCAGGATGATGAGCATCATCAGCAGTTCCACGCTGATCAGCATCATGCCGATGCTCATGCCGGCGCGGACCGGAATTTGGTACAGCGGATACGGTTTGCCGGCCAGACTCGCGTAGGCCGTGCGCGAATTCGCGAAGGTGTTGACGCGGATGCCAAACCAGGCAACCCCGTAGCTGCCGCAGATTCCGAGTACGCTGAACGCCAGGATGATCGCCACGCGCAATGCGCTGAAGTGAAGCAGCACGCCGAAGTAGAGCAAAATGACGGCCGCGATAAACGCCCACAGAAGCAGGAGAAACCGGCCCTGGTGGATCAGATACGTCTTGCAGGTTTCCCAGATGAGCTGGGACATCTCCTTCATGGACTCGTGCGCCGGCAGGGCCTTCAATCGGCCGTACATCACCAGGCCGAACAGAAGACCGAAAAAGCAGAACAGGATTCCGTACAGCAGCAGGTGATGGCCATTCATGCCGAGGAAGCGGACCTGCGACAAATCCGGAAGCCGTAAATTGGCTTCGCCGGCAATCGGCTGCCCGGCCGTTTGCGCAAATACCCGGCTGGCCCCGGACAGAATCACAGCAGCGACCCCCAAAAAGAGGCTCGCGGGATGGGCGCGCCAGCGGCCTGCCCGATTGCCCAGTCCCCATCTCTTGCGACCTTGAAAATCCATGAATCCGCCTCCGTTTTCGTCCTCGCCCGCCAGACCCAGGCAAACGCGCCGAGTGGATATCTTCACTCGATGGTCCGTTCTCCTGAAGGGCGCACGGCACCCTGGAACCACAGTGGCAGCGCGTAACGGCCCGTCAGTTCAGTTGCCGCACTCGAAGTAGTAAGGTAGTTTGCCTGCGATGGGCCGCTTACGCCATTGCACCGCTATCCTAACCTGCCCATCCAAACTGCCTAGGTTAATGGAAGGCGAGCTAGGCTGTAAAGCCGCCCCATTAGTTGCGAAATCCCCCACCCCCAGACAGGCGCCACGCCGCTCAGGCGCTGCTGAGTTACGTTCTGCGTATAACTGGCTCCGGCAGAACGAATTTCGCGGGTGCGACTATACCATGGCCGCATCGGAAATCGTCAACTGGAAAAATGCCCGGCAGCCTGGAGCCGGAAGCGCAGGCAGAATGCGGGGCGCGACGGAAGGGGTTGTTTTTCTGTACTGTTGTAGCAAGGTAAAAATGTCACCCCTAACAGCCGAGTGAAAATGTCACCCCCTCGTTATTTTTTTAGAGGGCCTCGATCTGCAATTTTGTGTCGCCGTGGTAGACGGCGACGCGCCCGGCCA